>WBZM01000179.1_pt1 | contig 104147 bp, 80 predicted proteins | sample 5204271 | NCBI WGS metagenome assembly WBZM01 (sample SAMN12344346, study PRJNA552823) | activated sludge metagenome | biome: Activated sludge suspended growth; feature: Nitrification reactor; material: Wastewater; isolation source: activated sludge from nitrification reactor of wastewater...
GAACGCCGGCCGATGTTCACTTTGCGGTTGAGGTGCCGGTTCTGTGACCGGCTCGATCCACCTTAGTTTTGCCGTTTCGTGGTCTTGACTTTGGGGGGCACTTTATACCCTACTGTAAACGTCCAGGCCCAATGGTGTATGTTGAAATCTGCATCGCTTTGACCATTTGGCCGAACGAAAAAGCCTTCTGGAAGGGATCCAGGCTGCAAGTGGAAAGGAGGGTTGCCTGGAAAGACGCCAACAGAGTAGTAGGGCCGGTAACCTTTCCAGCCTGGATTCTGCGACCGTGCCGGCGTGCCTCCAAATAGGAATCCGACGTCGCGAACGAACAACTCTTTTTCGTCCTCGGTATAGGCAGCCCCTAGCCTTGCAAGTGCACTTGGTAGTGTATCCCATGAACGCGAGGCCGGAGGATTGATCAGTATCGTGCCGAACCCTTTATAGGTCCCGTCCGGATTATAGAAGTCGTTCCAATTCCATTCATCAGGGTAGGCTATTGAGAAAAGCCGGATGTACTCGTCGAACCAAGCAGGTTGGCGATGATGGAACTTCTCAAACTCGTCTCGCCACTCCTGGCTAAGTGGATCATGCCCACTGGGGTCAACAAACTTGACAGGATTGTTGTATCCGTCTGCGGCCGTCCCGTCTCCGGCATAAGCGTATCCACGCTCACAAGCCGCCCAATCTCCGGCCTGTTGTCACACTCATTTCAGGTATTTGTGAAGAAACGCACAAGTACAGGTAAGATGCCCCGCCCCCACCCTGTCACACAGATAAGAAGAATGACAGACGATCATGATGGCGCATCGGGCCTGGATAGACACCGGTTCGCTGTGCCAAGATAAGAGTCAGGCCCACGGCCGCGTTGGCCCGCGGGCCTAAGAGTGGGGCAGAAATGAACGATCAGAAGAACAAAGAACGCGTGGTCATTGTCGGCGGCGGCTTCGGCGGGCTTTATACGGCCAAGGCGATGGCCAACGCCCCGGCCCGCGTCACGCTCATCGACCGGCGCAATTTCCACCTCTTCCAGCCGTTGCTCTACCAGGTGGCGACCGGCGGCCTGTCGCCGGAGGACATCGCCTCGCCGCTGCGCACGGCGCTGAAGGGGCAGAAGAACACCACGGTCCTGACCGGGCAGGTGGTCGATATCGACCCGCAGCGGCACGTCGTGGTGCTGGAGGACGGCGATGAGGTCGGCTATGACACGCTCATCGTCGCCACCGGGGCCAGCCACCACTACTTCGGCCGCGACAACGAATGGGAGGCCATCGCCCCGGGTCTGAAGACCATCGAGGACGCGGTCAGGATTCGCCGTCGCGTGCTGCTGGCCTTCGAGGCCGCCGAGCGCGAGAGCGACCCCGTCCGCCGTCGCGCCCTGCTGACCTTCGTCATCGTCGGCGGCGGGCCGACGGGCGTCGAGCTGGCCGGCGCGCTGGGCGAGCTGACCCACTACACGCTGCGCGAGGAGTTCCGCAATTTCGACCCCGGCGAGGCGACCGTTCTCCTCGTCGAAGGGCTAGACCGCATTCTGTCTACCTACCCCGAAGCGCTATCGGCCGCCGCGGCCGAGTCGCTGGCTGGCCTGGGCGTCACCATTCGCACCCAGGCGCTGGTGACCGACATTGCCGTGGATCATGTGACGGTTAAGGACACTGCCACCGGCGAGCAGATGCTCATCCCGACCCATACCGTCCTCTGGGGCGCGGGCGTGAAGGCCTCGCCGTTGGGGAGTGTGCTGGCGCAGCGGGCCGGGGCGACGCAGGACAAGGCCGGGCGGGTCGTCGTCGGGCCGGACATGTCGCTGCCGACGCACCCCGACATCTTTGTCATCGGCGACCTGGCCCACTATGAGCAGGATGGACAGCTATTACCCGGCGTGGCCCAGGTGGCCATGCAGCAGGGCCACTACGTGGCCGACGTGCTGCGGCGGCGGCGCTTCGGTAAGGCGCTGCTGCCCTTTCGTTACCAAGACAAGGGTATGCTGGCGGTCATCGGCCGCAACAAGGCCGTCGCCGACATCGGCCGGCTGCACTTCCACGGCCTGCTGGCCTGGCTCATCTGGGTTTTCGTCCACATCAACTTCCTGATCGAATTCGACAACAAGCTGAAGGTGATGACCCAGTGGGGTTGGAACTACCTGACCCGGCGGCAGGGCGCGCGTCTCATCACCGGCGAGACTGAGCCGGTTTGGAGCCAGCTGCCGCTGAACGCCGACCGCGTGATGGCCTCCCGCAACGGCGCCGGCCCGGCCAAGAAGAAGACCCTCGTCCCTTAGGTTGTGCTGCCTTTTTTAACGGAGAGAGGGCAGACACGCAGGTCTGCCCCTACCGTTGCCGTTGCCCCGTCTCGGCCGCCGGCAGGGCCGCGCCCGGTTGGGCAATAGCTTCGCCCGGCTCGACGACCATGCCGCCGCCGCGCACTGTCGCCCCCAGCACCAGCGCCGCGCTGACCAGCACCAGGTTCTTGATGATGTACTGCCCCTCCAGCGTCGGCGCGTAGGGGATGCGCGTGAAGACCTCGGCCGGGAAGAGGACGATGGGGCTGACTGTGCCCAACATCTGCACGAAGAGCAGCAGCAGCGTCACGCGCATGTAGCGGCCGATGAGCAGCCCCAGGCCGATCAGGCACTCCCACACGGCCAGGATGTAGATCGACACGGCCGGCTTGATTAGACCGAACGACAGGGTCTCGATGGTGCGCGTGGCTAGGTCTTGCGCCGGGCTGAGGCCCGGGAAGAACTTTAGAAAGCCGAACCAGAAGAAGACGATGCCCAGGCTGATGCGCAGCAGCACCAGGCCATAGCGGGCCATCCAGGTGGTGATCCGCTTGTCGACGCGGTCGAAGAGGGCTTGTGAGTCATTCATTTGTCTTGGCTCCTACCGGAAAATGGCTTCTCCGGAATCACTGCCACCATTGTAAGCCAAGGGCCGCACCCGGCAACCATTACCGTTCGCTCTCATACCCGTCCAAGATCCGTCCGGCCCCGTTGCCGACGGGGCGCATCCTGTTAGAATGACCAGCAGGATGCTCGCCCCAAGGTCTGACGACACCCCGCTCCCCCCCAGCGAACCGGCCGCGCCCGGCGACCGCCTGATCGCTTTGGGCCTCTTCGTTGGCCTGGTGGCCGTCTACTTCCTGACCCTTGCCGGCATCACCAGCAGCAACGACGGCAGCCACTACGCCCTGTTGCGGACGATGGCCGACAACCACGCCTTCACGCTCAACCAGTTCGACGACTTTGCCGAGGGTAACGACATCGCCATTACCCCCGACGGCCGCCTGTTCAGCGACCGGCCGCCGGGCACAGCCGTGGCCGCTCTGCCGTTCTACTGGCTGGGCGGGCTGCTGACCGCCGCGACGGCCGACGGCGCACTTCCGTCGCGCCGCGTCGGTCTTCCGTCGCGCCGCGCCGGTCTTCCGTCGCGCCATGACGGTCTTCCGTCGCGCCGCGCCGGTCTTCCGTCGCGCCGCGCCGGTCTTCCGTCGCGCCATGACTTCGGCAACCCGCGCCTGCCCTACGTGCTCCTGCTGCCGGTCCTGGCCGGGGCGGGCACGGCGGCGCTGCTCTATGGCCTGCTGCGCTACCTCGACATCAGCCGCGCCGCCGCCCTGACGGCCGTCGTCTTCTTCGCTCTGGGGACGACGCACTGGAAGTACAGCACCGTCCTCTACTCCCACGCCCTGTCCGGCTTTCTGGTCGTCCTGTCGGTCTATCTGGCCCTGTTGTTGGCCGAGCGAGAGATCGGCGGCTGGCGATGGTGCGCGCTGTGGGGTTTCGCCCTGGGCGCGGCGGTCGTCGTCGAATACTCCAACGCCCTGCTGCTGCCGCTGGTGGGGCTGTTCTGGCTATGGCGGGGCTGGCCGCGGGCGGCGCGCCGGCCGCTGACGACGCTGCTGCCGGCGTTGCTGGGCGCGGTGCCGCCGCTGGCCTTCCTGGCCTGGTACAATGCCGTCAACTTCGGCCGCCCGTGGACGCTGTCCTACACCTACGCCGTCAACTACCCCTGGGCGGGCGCGTTCGGCACGACCTTTAACTTCCCGCTGTTGCCGGGGTTGCGAGCGCTGCTGTGGTGGGGCCAGGGCGGCGGCTGGTGCGGCGGGCCGCCCTGCCTCAATCAGGGATTGTTCCTGCTGTCGCCGCTGTGGTTTGTGGCCTTGCCGGGGTTGGTCGTCTTCCTGCGGCGGCGGCAGGCGGCCTTCCTGCTGACGGCCGGTCTGTTCGCCGTCTACCTGCTGCTCTTCGCCAAGCACCAGACCGCCCACGGCTTCACCGCCGACGGCCGCTACCTGACGCCCTTCCTGGGCCTGCTCGTCCCGGCGCTGGGTTTTGGCCTCGACTGGCTCTTTGCGCCGCGCCGCGGGCCGGTTTTCCGCGCCCTGGCGGCCCTGGTCGTCTATGGCCTTTTCTTCCTGTCGCTGGCCCGGCAGATGCTCCACATCGGCACCAGCTACAACTACACGCTCGACCTGACCCAACTGGCGCTGCCCCTGGCCCGCCCGGAGAACACTACCCTGCTGCTACGCGCCGTTTTCCCCAATGCCGGCAACTGGCCGTGGCTGCTGCCGCTGACCCTTGTGGCCGTGGTCGTGGCCGCTTTGCCGGCGGCGCGGTCGGCCGCGCGCGCGCGCCGGCGTTAAGCTGGCACTCATGCACGGGCTAGAAATGTGGTATGGGCGCGATCGTGCTGTTAAGATAACGAGTTGACAAGAGGGCGCGCCCCGGCGCGCCATACGGCTATCGGGTCGCTGCCGCCCCGACAGGCCGATGCGGTGGAATGGAGAAGAGATTCAACATGCGAAAGACACCCTTGCTGTCGCTTCTGGCGATCCTCGTTCTATTGGTAGCCGGCGCGACGACCCTCCTGGCGCGGGCGCAGACCGGCCCGAACCTGCTGGAGAACCCCGGCTTCGAGGACGGCCACTACAATCAGGATGGCATCGCCCAAATCGTTGTGCCCAATGGCTGGCGCATGTACTGGTCGAACAATGAGCTTATCTTCGGCGGCGAGTGGGTCACCACCCGGCCGGAGACCATCGTCTGGAACATCAAAGGCTCGCCGCCGGGCGAGGAGTTCTACTGGAAGGACGGCGCCTACACGATGAAGGTCTTCAATACGTGGGCGCCCATGTGGGCCGCACTGGCGCAGGATGTCGAGGGGCTGCAAGTTGGCGCCAAGTACCGTCTCAGCGTGCCCGTCTACATCGATGTCTTTGCCGACTACGAAGGTGGTCAGAAGATCCCCCCGCCGCCGGAGCACCGCGCCATGGCCAAGGTCCGTCTGGGCGCAGGGCCGGTCGGGGCTACCTGGCGTGACGAAACGGCTATCGGCTACAGCGGTTGGTGGACGGATGAGTCCATCCCCGAGTTCTACGAGGCTTACCCGCTATTCGTCTATGATTTCACGGCCACGCAGCCGAATATGACCGTCTACATCGAGATGGCCTCGGCTTACCCCTTCCCCCACAACGGCTTCTTCTTCGACACGCCGTCGCTGGTGGCCCTCAACGCCGCGGCCGCGGCTCCGGCCGCCCCGGCGGCAAACCCGGCCGCCGGTCAACCCGCCGCCCCCGCCCAATCCCAGCCCGCGGCCACCATCGTCCCGCCCACACCCCGCGCCGACGGCTCCATCGTCCATACCGTCGTGGCCGGCGATACGCTGTGGGTCATCGCCATCCAGTACGCCGACGTGCTGGGCCTGGCTCCACTGGACGCGCTGGCGGTCATCCGCGATCTGAACAACAATCCCACCTTCATCAACCCCGGCGATGAGATCCTCATCAAGGCCGGCACGGGCGAGGTTACGCCGGAGGCGACACCGGGCGAAGGCACGGCCGCGGCCACCACCGACGCCGCCGCGGGCGACGCGACCCCCGCGGCCACGGTTGAGGGCGAGGCAGGCACGTTGCCGGCCGATGCCACCGTCGCCGCCGACGCCACGACCGACCCCGGAACCGCGGTCGAGACCGCGCCCGCCGCCGTGGCTGGCACTATCTGTGTGGGCGCTTTCCTCGACGCCAACGCCGACGGCCAGCGCAACGAGGGCGAGGAGCTGGTGGCCAACGCCGCCGTGGCCATCGCGCGTGGCAGCACGACCGTCTCCACCTACATCACCGACGGCGTCAGTGAGCCGTACTGCTTCGAGTTGACCGACGCCGACTCCTACCAGTTGCAACTCTACCCGCCGGCCGGTCTGGCGGCGACGACCGAGGACAACTGGGCCGTGTCCATCGCTAACGGCGAGTCCTACACCGTCCTGTTTGGCCTGGGTGACGCGCCGGCGGCCGCCGCCGACGCCTCCACGCAGCAAATCACCACCGATCAGGCGGCCGCCGACACCACGGCCGGGACCGTCGATAACGCCCCGGCGACCACCGACGGCGGGCTGTTCAGCGGCCGGCTGGGGATCATCGTCCTGGGCGTGGGTGGGTTGTTGCTGGTGTTGGCGGCGCTGGGGGTTTACCTGTTGCGACGGGGCTAAGTCACAGCGTCAGCAGTACAAGATGACTAAGAGAGGGGCTGCAAGCCCCTCTTTTTTCATGCGGCCGGGCCTTATCCGATTGCCTGCCACGTGCACCACCGTGACCACCATAGTGCATCAATTGACACCGTAATTGATGCAGACTATGGCACTATTCATCGAGGGCTTATGTTACAATAGTGGAACTTCCAGGTTGCAGTGTGCAAAGTCGGGCGCGGGGTAGGCAGGGATGGATGTCATCGGCCACATCATTGACCGTATCGGCGATTGGCTCCGCACGTCTGTCCTTTCGCCGCAGTTTGCGGACGCCATGTTTTGCAGAGGATACGGCTGGGGACTTTCAACGGCCTTTGCCTTCGCCGCGATTCTGTGGGTTCGGAGCCTTGTCCTGCTTTGCCTCGCCAAAATAAGGGCGTTTTTCCAGCCCTCAGCCCTGCCGGCGACGCGGCCGGGACCCAGTGGCTATCAGCGCGCCAGAGGGTGCGGCGAGGGCGTACTCGCGTTGGCGGGCATCGTCACTCTTCTGCTTATCTTGTTGGCCGTCGCTATTGCCAAAATGCTCCACTAGCGCCGTCCCCTTTCAGCTACAGGCCGGTAACCACCCCACTTTTCCATCGGCGTCCTTTTGCGCCGGTGTGCCTTATGGGCCAGGATTCATCAGGACGTAGACCTCGTAATCCCCACTACTATTGTCGGCCCAGGCCACGTACAACCGCCCCGCCCCGTCAAAGGCCAGGGCCGGGAACTGGGAGTTGCCAGCGTTGTTGCTGATGCCGCCGCCTTCGGCCGAGCCGCTGCCCACCTCGACCCACTTATCCCCGGCCAGCCGGCGGATGTAGATCTCATCGGCGCTGCTGTCCCCCTCTTCCCAGGCGACGTAAGGAACATTGCCACGCACGGCCAGAGACGGCTCTTTCGACTTGCCGGCCGTGTTGCTGATGCCCCCGCCGGACGCGGCTCCGTTGCCGGCGGCGACCCACTGCCCCGATTCCAGGGTGGCAACGTAGATCTCCAGTTGCCCCGGCGTCACGTCGTACCAGGCCACATACGGCTTGCCGCCGGCCGCGTAGCCGATGGTGGCATATTGCGACAGGCCGGGCGTGTTGCTGATGCCCCCGTTCGACGCGGAGTGCTCGCCCAGTTCCACCCATGCCGACCCGTTAAAGCGGCGCACGTAGATCTCGCCGACCGTATCCGTCTCCGCCCACGCCACCGTCGGCAGGTTGTCGTCGAGAGCGAGGCTCGGCCGCCCCGACCGGGTGGGCGTGTTGGAGATGCCGCCGCCGGAGGCCGAACCCGCCAGTGGCTCCCAGACGCTGCCGTTCCAGCGGCGCACATAGACCTCGCTGTTGCCGGAGCTGGAGTCCATCCACGTGGCATAGGCCTGCCCGTTTGCGGCGATCTCCAGGGCGACGAAGGCTGAGCCGCCGTTGTTGTTGCTGATGCCGCCGCCGCTGGCCGCGCCGCTGCCGACCGGCTCCCAGGCCGTGCCCGTCCAGCGCCGGACATAGATCTCGTCGTCGCCGCCGCTGGAATCGTGCCAGGCGACCCACGGTTGGCCATCCGGCGCCACGGCCACCGACGGCCACTGGGACGCACCGCTGTTGTCGCTGATGCCGCCGCCGCTGGCCGAGCCGCCCAGCTCGCTCCAGTCGGAGCCATCCCACTGGCGCAAGTAGATTTCGGCGTCGCCGCTGCTGGTGTCGCTCCAGGCCACGTACAGATGGTTGTTCGGGCCGGTCGCCAGCGTCACGCTCTGAGACGCGCCGCCGTTGTTGCTGATGCCGCCGCCGCCGGCCGAGCCGGGGCCGACCGGCCGCCAGTCAGACGGTGCCGGCGTGGTCGTTACTGTCGCCGTTGGCTTCGGCGTGTATGTGGGTGTCACTGTCGCGGTGGGCTTTGGTGTGCGCGTCGGTGTCGGTGTGCGCGTCGGCTTGAGAGTTCGTGTCGGTGTGGTCGTGGCCGTGGGGGCGGCCGTGCGCGTCGGCGTGGCCGTCGGTTTGGACGTGCCGGTGGGCGACACTGTTGGTGTGGCTGTTGGTCTCGTCGTCGCCGTGGCGGTGCGGGTGGCCGTGGCCGCCGGCGTGCTAGTGGCCACACGGTCTATGACAGACGGCAAGTACATCTGGTGGCCGGAGCCAGCGCGATAGATGATATCGACACAGAACTCAAACCAGGCCGCGCCGGGCCTGTTGAAGGCGTCGGCGCGAATGACGTTGTCGCCCGGAACCAGATAGGGCACATCGGCCGTCGTGGGTGGCGGCCAGGATGCCGCATCGTAGCGGCCGATCTCCAGGCCGTTGACCAGCACTGTCGCGCCGTCATCGGCGACAAACCGGGCTGTCGCCGCCGCTATCTGGGCATCCATCGGCAGGGTGAAGCGCTTGAGCAGCGCGGCGGTCGCAAATGGAGTGCCGTTGTCGCCCCAGATCGGCCGCGCGCCGGCCAGGTCATAGATGCTGCCAGGCTCCGGTCCGCTGGCCGTCAACACGGCCGGCTTGCCGGACGGCACCTGCGTCCATGTGGTGTCTGTGCAGACGGTGTAGAAAACGTCCGGCGTGCGCGGCCCGGCCGTTTGTGCCCGCACGGCTTGAAAGAGAAAAGTCACCCAGGAGAGCGACAGAAGACCAAGAACCAGGGGCAGTACTTTCGTCCGTAGAGCAAATAGTTTCATTACGTTCCTCTGGCAACCGCAAAGCGCGAACCAGCCTGAAATGGGCTGCGACTGATACGCTTGGTTGGCCAGTTGTCTTGGAGCGTCCCTGCCCCATAAGATAGTGCCATTTCGCGCAGACGCAAGGGCTATTTGAGTGGCCGTCTCTGTCGCGTCGCCTTAATGCCACCTAAGCGTATCGTAAACGCAGTGCAAGGCGCTCTCCCTTGTTCTACACTGATCGGGAACCTACCCAGCCCATACCGTCGTCTTATGATAAGGTAGCGATGCGGCTGCCCATTTAACCTGTCTCGATCGGTGTCGTCCGAACACCTTGTTGAAGGCCCTTATGCAGACCAATCCTCAACCCGTCCAATACGTTCCCGCGAATCTGCCTGCCCCACAGGCCCGGCGCGGCTGTGGCTGTTTCGGCGGCGCGCTGCTGGGGGCCGTTGTCCTCATTCTGTTGCTGGGCGTCGGCGGCGCGGCCGCGGCCGGCGGCCTGGTCTACGCCAATTGGTCGCGCGAGATGGAGACGGGCATCACCGCCCTGGAGACCGCCCGCACGCGCGAGACCTTTGAGACGACGGAGATCATGGACCGCAACGGCGAAGTGCTGTGGGAGATCTTCGGCGAGGGTAAGCGCACCCGCGTGCCCCTATCACAGATCCCGCCCCACCTCATCCAGGCCACCATCGCTATTGAGGACGACACCTTCTACGACAACATCGGCGTCGATGCGCCGTCGCTGGCCGCGGCCGTGATCGCCAACATCCGCAACCCCGACGCCCGTCCCGTCGGCGGCAGCACCATCACCCAACAGCTCGTGCGCCACGTCGCCTTCGACTACGAGGAGCGCACGGCCGTCTCCTACGACCGCAAGTTCAAGGAGATTATCCTCGCCTGGCGCATGAACCGGGAATACGACAAGGACGAAATCCTGGAGATGTACCTGAACGAGATCTACTACGGCAACCTGGCCTATGGCATTGAGGCGGCGGCCAACACCTACTTCGGCAAGCCCGCCGCCGAGCTGACGCTGGGCGAAGCCACGCTGCTGGCCGGACTGCCGCAGAGTCCGGTCGAGCTAGACCCGTTCACCAATCTGGAGGGGGCCAAGGCGCGGCAGTGGTTGGCGCTGAACATGATGGTGCAGGAGGGTTTCATCGACCAGAGCGCGGCCGAAGCCGCCTACCTGGAGCCGCTGGCCTTCGCCGCGCAGGAAGTCAGCCTGGAAGCGCCCCATTTCGCCGTCTATGTGCGCCAGCAATTGGAGGAGCAGTACGGGGCGGAGGTCGTCGCCAACGGCGGCCTGCGCGTGACGACGACGCTGGATATGGAATTCCAGCGCCTGGCCGAGCAGCTGGCCCGCCAGCACCTCAGCCAGATCGACCCGGCCAAGCACCTGACTAACGCCGCCCTGGTGGCCATGAAACCGGGCAGCGGCGAGATTTTGGCCATGCTCGGCAGCGTGGACTACCGCGACGAGCGCATCGACGGCTCGGTTAACGTCACCCTCTCGCCTCAGCAGCCGGGCAGCAGCATCAAGCCGCTGACCTACGCGGCCGCTCTTTCGCCCGCGCCCGACGGCGGCGATCCGCGCTGGACGGCGGCCGACATCCTCTGGGACGTGCCCGTGAAATACGAGCAGTTCAGCGGCGAGCCGTATGTGCCCGTCAACTATGACGGCGCGTTTCACGGCCCGGTGCGGCTGCGTGACGCTCTGGCCAACAGCTACAACATCCCCGCCGCGCTGCTGTTGCAAGATATCACCGTGCCGCGGCTGCTGGAGTTCGGCCGCGCCCTGGGCATCAGCAGCTGGACGGGCGACTCCAGCCAGTATGGTCTGTCGCTGACCCTCGGCGGCGGCGAGGTGACGCCGCTGGAGTTGACCAGTGCCTACGCCACGCTGGCCAACGGCGGCAACAAGGTCACGCCCATCTCCATCCTCAAGGTTGAGCGCACCAACGGCGAAGTGCTCTACGAGTACACGCCGCCGGCGGCCGAGCGCGTCGTCGATGAGCGTGTCGCCTACCTGATCAGCAACATTCTCGATGACGACGCTGCCCGCCGCCCGGCCATGGGTACGCCCAACCCGATGGAGCAGGGCTTCCCCGTCGCCGCCAAGACCGGCACGACCAATGACTTCCGCGACAACTGGACGGTCGGCTACACGCCCGGTCTGGCTGTCGGCGTCTGGACGGGCAACACCGACAACAGCCCGATGGTCGATATTAGCGGCCTGACCGGGGCCGCGCCGCTGTGGGGCAGCTACATGTCGGCGGTCTATAGCAACGCCGGGCTGGTGTCGCGGCTGGCCGTCAATGGCCAACAGCCGCCGGTCGAGTTCGTCCGCCCGGCGGGCATCAGCGAGCGACCGCTCTGCGCCCTGTCATCGGCGACGATCGGCTCGCTCGACTGCACGCCTGATGGCACGGAGCTGTTCCTCGACAGTGCCGTCGCGCCGACGCCGACGCCCGCACCGGCCGACGACCGGCCGGCCGTTGTCTGGGAGCGGCTGGAGCCGGCCGTGTGGCGGGCCGTGGCCATTCCCCTGCCGCCGCTGCCCGATGTGGGCGACGCGGCCCTTGTGCCGCCGGAGCAGGCCGAGGACCAGCCGCCGCCGCAGCTGTTCTGCCACTTCGCCGAGGGCACGCCGGTGGAAATGCTGCCGCCGGAGGCCGCGCCGCAAGTGTTCCTGACGCCGCCACGTAACCCGGAAAGCCTGAAGCCCGCCCACGAATGGGCGCAGGCCAACAACATCGCCATTCTGCCCACCTCCACTTGCACCGAGGAACTGCTGGCGCTGGGGTTGGGGGCCAGCCAGACGGCCGTCTGGCGCATCACCTCGCCCAAGGACGGCGACACGCTCAGCGGCAACGTGCCCATCATCGGCACGGCCAGCTTCGACCCGGCCGTGGTGCAGTTCTACAAGGTCGAGCTGGGCGTCCCCAACGGCACGGATGTGCAATGGCTGACGCTGGGCGAGACGCACAGCACGCCGGTCGTCAACGGCACGCTGGAAGTGCTGCAGGCCGAGGCGCTGCCGCCGGGGACCTACTACCTGCGCCTGATCGTCGTCAAGGACAGCAACTACGTCGGCGAGCCACATCAGATACAGATCACGGTTGAGTAGGCAGAATCCACAGGTGACGCCGATCTCTCTTGGAATCGGTGAACCCTGGGGATCCTTCTTTCGGCCCTTGACAGAGCGGTAGGCGCAGCCGATAATGGTTCCAATATGGAACCGCACGGAGCGCGATGACGACGATTACCGTTAAAAACATTCCCGACGATCTATACGAACACCTGAAACAGGTGGCCAAAACGAATCGTCGCAGTATCAATAGCGAGATCATTGCCTGCATTGAGCGCAGTGTTCGCCCCAGGCCGCTCGAAGTGGAAACATTTCTGGCCGAGGCGCGGCAACTCCGCGAACAGACGGCCGGCTATGTCCTGACGGTTGAAGAACTGGATGAAGCGAAGAATCAAGGCCGGCCATGATCGTCGTCGACACCAACATTCTAGCCTACCTGTTGCTGACTGGCGCTCGCTCGGCCGAGGCTGAACGCGCGTTGCGAAAGGACCCCGTTTGGGCCGCGCCGCTCCTCTGGCGTAGCGAACTGCGCAATGTGTTGGCGCTGTATATGCGCCAGCGGGGAATGACGGTCGAGCAGGCCACGCAAGTGATCGACAAGGCTGATGAACTGCTGCAAGGACGGGAGTACACGTTGCCCTCGCGCACCGTGCTGGACCTTGTCGCCCAAAGCGTGTGTTCGGCCTATGATTGTGAGTTCGTTGCCCTGGCCCAAGAGCTGAATGTCCTGCTTCTCACCGACGACCGGCGTATCCTGAGCGAGTTCCCGCAGCGATCTATCTCGCTGACGCGCTTTGTTGGAGCAGCCGAAAGCCCATGACTTTGGCGGAGCGTTGGCTGATCTATAAGCTGAGGTTTTTGATCTTTTCTTCCATCAACTGAGCGATTCGCGGGGACATATAAGCTAAGTGGCAACTTGTCGGGTTACTACCGTGGCCGCCTTCCCGGGCGCGAGACCAACCAACGAACCGTGACCGGCAGCTGCCCGGGGGCTGGGTTGCCCCCGCCCGACTGCCGTTCCCAAGGAGTTTCCCATGCGCATCGGTGTCTTTACCGCCCTGTTCCAGCAATTCCCTCTGGAGGTGGCCCTCGACAAGGCCGTCGCCGCCGGCGTAACCGCCGTGGAGATCGGCGTGGGCGGCTACCCCGGCAACCAGCACTGTCGCGCGGCCGACCTGCTCGAAGATGAGCGCCAATGCGCCGCCTTCCGGGAGGCCATCACCTCGCGCGGTCTACTGCTCAGCGCCCTCAGCGTCCACAACAACCCGCTGCACCCCGACCCGGCCGTGGCCCAGACGGCCGATGCCGAGTTGCGCGCCGCCATCCGCCTGGCCGAGGCGCTGGGCGTGCCCGTAGTCAACGGCTTCGCCGGTCTGCCGGCTGGAGCGCCCGGCGACATGTCGCCCAACTGGGTGACCTGCCCCTGGCCGCCCGAGTTTCTGCGGATGCTCGACTACCAGTGGAACGAGGTCGCCATCCCTTACTGGCGCGAGCTGGAGTCCTTCGCCGCCGGCCACAACGTCCGGGTCGCCTTCGAGATGCACCCCGGCATGCTGGTCTACAACGTCGAGACGCTGCTGCGCCTGCGCGCGGCCACCGGCCCGGCCCTGGGCTGCAACTTCGACCCCAGCCACCTGTGGTGGAACGGAGTCGATCCAGTCGAGGCCATCCGCGCCCTCGGCCCGGCCGTCTTCCACGTCCACGGCAAGGACTGCGCCCTGGACGCCCACAACATCCGCGTCAACGGTTGCAACGACCACAAGGCCTATGACCGCATCCTGGAGCGGGCGTGGACGTTCCGCAGCATCGGTTACGGCCACGACGCCGCCGTCTGGCGCGCCATCGTCAGCATGTTGCGGCTGGTCGGCTACGACTACGTCATTTCCATCGAGCATGAGGACGCGCTCATGTCCACCGACGAGGGGCTGGCCAAGGGGATTGCGTTGTTGAAGGAAGTGGTGATGGCAGAGCCGGCAGGGGAGATATTTTGGGCGTGAGAAAAGAGACCTCAGGCAAAGATCGCCAAGGGCACAAAGAGCGCGATGAGTCGTTTGCGTAGCTGGTGTTTAGGACGAATGTGGTCGACAGAATTGAGCATTTTTCATCTTGTCCAGACGCCTGTCTACATGCGTTGACAAAAATGATCTCTCCTATGTATACTCAACTGTATACTAAATTGTGGAGTAATGAAGTCGTGGGAATGAGCGCAACAACAACGATAAGGGTATCGCGGCGAACTCGCGACATCCTCCAAGCCCTTGCTGAGCAGTATGGTAGCTCCATGCAGGCTGTGCTGGAGGAAGCTGTGGATCTGTTAGAAGGTCAGCGACTCCTGGAGGCAACTAACGAAGCCTATGCTGCATTGCGTGCCAATCCTGAGGCGTGGCAAGAGCTTCAGAAGGAACGAGCAGAGTGGGAGGTAACCTTAAGCGATGGACTGGATGGTCTACTGTGATGCCTTCGCCCAGCCGAGGCGAGATCTGGTGGGCCACTCTTGACCCCACAAAAGGTCGTGAACAAAGTGGACGACGGCCAGTCCTGATTGTCTCCACGACCTATTTCAATACCGGCCCGGCCGACCTCGTTTTTGTTGTTCCCCTCACTCGCACTGATCGCGGAGTCCCTATTCATGTACCAATTCAACCGCCGGAGGGTGGCGTGATGGCCCCCAGCTTAATCCTGTGCGACGCGCTCAGGTCGATTTCTAAGGAGAGATTAGGTGATCGCCCATTGGGAACTGTATCTACCAAGACGATGCAACGAGTGGAGAGTATCTTGCGATTGCTGATGAAGCTGTAGTTGCTTTGGGTTTAGCGCGCCCATCCGCCGACCACCTCCACGCCAAAACCCTGCGGCGTCACATCCACCGGTTGGAATGCCACCGGCCGGTAGCCCGCCCCCGCCAGCCGCTGGGCCTCCTTGGCCAGCGGCCCGACCTCAGCGACGACGACCAGCCGCGCCGGTCGCGCCCGCGCCAGCCATTCCAGCGTCGCGGCCGGCAGCTCCCCCATGTCGTGGAACACGGCCACCGCGGGCGCGTGTTCCAGCGCGGGCAGCGCCTCGTCTTCCGTGGCCTCATAAAGGGCGATATTGTCGAAGGCGTCGAGGTTGGCGACGGCATCAGCCACGGCGTCGGGATTCGGCTCGATGGCGATGACCTCGGCCGCGCGGGCCGCCAATGCCGCTGTCAGCCAGCCCGGGCCGGCGCGACTCTCCAGCACCGTCTCACCCGGCGCGAGGGCCGCCATGTCCAGCACGGCCGCGGCCAGCATCTCCGCCGCCACGGCGCTGTGGGGCGCGGCCACGCCGGGGGAGAGACGCAACGGCCGCCCGCCGACCGTTCGCACCAGGAACGGGTCGCCGATGAGCGACGCCGCCGTGCGGTCGGGCAGCACGATGCTGACCGACACGGGGAAATCGACGGCCAGCTCCGGCGGTTCCACCCCCTCCACTTCCAGCGCGGCCAATAGCTCGTCCTCGTCTCCCAGCCGCAGGGTTAACTTGCGCAGGTCGGGCAGATCTACGTCCAGATCTTCCAGCGCCGCCTGTAGCGCCGGGGCCAGGATGGGGCACTCCTGCACGGGGAAGATGCGTCGCTCCACCGGCGACCAGTAGCCCAGCCCGCCCTCCTCGGCCCGGAAAAGGGTCGTCTCGCCGCGGTAGTCGTAGGCCGCCGGGTAAGGCATGATGGGCCGGATGACGGGCTTGCGGATGCCGCCGACGCGGGTCAGTTGGTCGTGCACGACGGCTTCTTTGGCCCGCAACTGCGCCGCATAGGTCATGTGCTGGAAGGCGCAGTGGCCGCAGACGCCGAAGTGGCGGCAGCGCGGCGCGACGCGATCGGGCGACGGCCGGACGACGGCCAGCAGCTCGGCGCGGGCGAAGCGGGCATCGGCCCGCGGCGCGCGCACGCGCACCGTCTCGCCGGGGATGGCGAAGGGGACGAAGACGGCCCGGCCGCTTTTGTCGCGCCCCAGCGCCAGCCCGCCGTGGGCCATGCCGGTCAGGGTCAGGGTCAGTTCAGTCATGGCGCGATCGTGCCACGGAAGGGGGCCGGGCGCAAAAAGGGCGCCGTCACAGGCGGCCGACGGCCACCAGCAGTGTGAAGGTGACCACGAACCAGTGGATGAGCCAGGGGTAGAGAAAAGAGCGCGTCCGCCAGGCGATGAGGCCGAAGGCCGCGCCGCCGAAGAGCGTGCTCAGCGTCTCGACCTCCGGCTTGCCCAGGTGCATGAAGGCGAAGGGCACGGCCTGCAAGAGGATGGCCGGCCCCGGGCCGAAGGCGCGCGCATAGGCGAACAGCACCAGCCCCCGCCAGATGAATTCCCAGCCGAACAGCTCCACGCCGTTGAGCAGCGTTGTTCGCATCAGGCCGCCGGCCACTTTGGCCTGATAGAACGTCTGCATGGCCGGCGTCCGGGCGACGAACCACAGCACCGGGGCCATGACGGCGCAGGCGACGATGGTGTAGAGCAGCCCGCGCCGCCGCTCGCCCCACTGCAAGCCAAAGGCGGCCGGTGGTTGGCGATAGACCAGCCACAGGAACAGCAGCGAGCCGACGAAGTAGAGCAGGAAGCGATCCCAGGCCTTGACCCCCGTCGGGCTGTGGCCATAGTAGTCGAGCATGGGCACGACGGTGCTGAAGATGATCAGCAGCGACAGGCGCACATCGAAGGTGACGCCAAACAAGGTGAAAGTGCGCCCAGCCGCCTCGTCAGCCGGTCGCCGGCCGGCGGTCGCCGGTCTATCGTCCTTCGTCATCCCCCGCCACTTGCTCCGCGCCACTCTTCATCCCTCATCCCTCATCCTTCATCCTTTCCGGCGCTGGGGCGATGCCCACCAGCAGCGTCAGCCGCTCATCGCCCTCATTGGCCACGCCGTGGACGACGCCCGCGGGTGCCCAGACGACCATGCCCGGCCCAGCGGTCACTTCCTCCGCGCCGACCTGGAAGCGGCCGGCACCCTCGACGACGTAGTAGAACTTATCCTGGCCGGCGTGGTCGTGGGGCGGCTGGGTCTGACCCGGCTCCAGGCAGTTGACGCCCAGCAGCAGGGCGTCACCGCGGAAGAGCGTCGTCTTGTAGAACTTGTCCGGACGCGTGCCCGTGTGGTCGCTTAGCCGTGTGCTGTATTCCATCCTTTCGCCTCCAAATGTATCGCGGGATAGTATCCCGCCAATGAAAACGTGCCCTGTTCTCGCAGGAACAGGGCACGGTGGCGATTAACCGGAGAGGTTAAGCAAACTAAGCTGGTGCGCCCATCTCCACCATGTTGCCGAGAATGCGCTCCATCGCCATGGTATGGCTGCACACCTGATGCGAACTGAAGTAATTACAGTCACAGTGCCATTCGCCGTCGTCATACTTCACCTGGTGTGTCGTGTCATTGTCACCCAGGACGCTCGCTTGCAGGGACTGGAATTGAACGCGCTGGTCCCGCTCTTCAGCATAGAACTTCGCCTTTTCAATTTTGCCGATCATACCATAGTCCATTGTGTGTCTCCTCTCTAAGTACTGAACGACGATCCTCTCTGCGCAAACAAAAACGCACGCGGTGAGGCGTGCGTAGGTACGGATCTATTCGGTTGTAGGCTGATGCAATAGTTTTCAGCACCATACCTTTAGTATACAGGCAGCCCGCTAAGTGTCAATTGGACTAAGTGACTATTGCCCTCCGATTCGGGTGGCAGTTGCGGGGCAAAGCAGGCTCACGGGGCTAATCGGTCACGCGCACGGCCGAGAGCCGCAGCTTGTCGTCTAGCCAGCGGCCGTCCCCGCCCACCAGTTGCAGCCGCCGGTCGTCCGCCCCCTCCAGAGAGATCTGCACGGTGTAGTTGCCTGGCGGCCGATGAGGGTCGCCGGGTATGATGTGAACGTCCGCCACGGCCGAGTCCACACTCTCGGAAGCGGGGCGACTGACCCGCAACGGTCGCTGTTCGCTGTAAACAATGTTGCCCGCCTCATCCAGCAGCCGCACCTGCACATCGTACCCCTCCGCCGGGGCCGGGCCGGCCGTCCAGTAGAGCGTCACCGTCAGCGGTTCGCCGGGGGCCAGAACGCGCCGGTCGTAGGCGTAGCCGGCCAGCCGGAAGCGATCCTCGAAGCGGTAGACGCCCGTGTTGGGCAGCGGCGCGGTTGGGTCGGCCGGCGCGAGAGCCACCGCGCCGAGTAAGAAGCTGTCGCCCAGGCCCGCGCCCGTGGCCGCGTCGGTGACGCCCAGACGGTAGCTGCCCGGCGCGTAAAGGCCGGCGCGCACTTCGGCCGCCGCGGGCACATAGGCCGTCTCCGGCACATAGAGCCGCAGCCGCTCCACGAAGCGGTCGCCCGGCCGCCACTGGCTGCTAGGGAAGTTGCCCAGGCCGGGGTGGGTGTCGCGCTGGGCCACCAGCGCGCCCGTGTCGCTATCGACCAGGTGGATGAAGAGCAGGTAGTCGCCCGGCGGCTGCCCGGTCACTTCCCAATAGAGGTCGATGCCGATCGCTTCGCCCGGCCGCGCCGCGGCCGGTTCGACGGCATAGCCGCGCAACCGCACCAGCGTGTCGAACTGGATATCGACCGGGTTGGGCAATGTCGCGCCCGCATCCCAGGATGCCGGCCGCGCGTAGGCCGGCCGCAGGTAGCCGAACAGGGCCACGAGCGACAGGGCGATGAGGCCCAGATTGACCGCCCAGGCGAGGATGGAAGAAGGTTCCAGGTTCCAGGGGCTAGGTTCCAGGGCAGAGCGCTCTTCCCTGGCCCCTCTCCTCTCTCCCCACAGCGTCAGTCCATAGAACATCAACATCCCCAACGCCGGCAATGCGGGGAAGAAGAAGCGCCCCATCGGCCCGGCCGGGCTGACCAGCATGTAGTTGAAGAGGACGGCAAAGAAGACGGCGACGGTCAGCGCCAGCAGCGCCAGCACCGGCCACTCCCCCTCCCTCTGGGAGGGCGCTTGCGCGTCAGACCCTCTCCCCAACCCTCTCCCAAGGGGCGAGGGAGTCCGATTCCCCTCCCTCTGGGAGGGGTTAGGGGAGGGCGCTTCTGTGTCAGGCCCTCTCCCCAACCCTCTCCCAAGGGGCGAGGGAGTCCGATCCCCCTCCCTCCGGGAGGGGTTAGGGGAGGGCGCTTCTGCGTCAGACCCTCTCCCCAACCCTCTCCCGAAGGGCGAGGGGGTCTGATCCCCCTCCCTCCGGGAGGGGTTAGGGGAGGGCGCTTGCGCGTCAGGCCCTCTCCCCAACCCTCTCCCAAAGGGCGAGGGAGCCTGATCCCCCTCCCTCTGGGAGGGGTTAGGGGAGGGCGCTTCTGCGTCAGGCCCTCTCCCCAACCCTCTCCCGAGGGGCGAGGGAGTCCGATCCCCCTCCCTCCGGGAGGGGTTAGGGGAGGGCGCTTCTGCGTCAGGCCCTCTCCCCAACCCTCTCCCAAAGGGCGAGGGGGTCTGATTCCGGCGAGTGAGCCGGCGCAGGAGAGCGACGCCATAGCCACCCACGGCCAGCAGCAACATCGCGAACAGCGCGCCATACATCCACCCCGGCAGTGGAATCTGCCCATAGCCGAAGCGGCCCCACAGGCTCGTCCAGGCGTAGGGCAGCTCCGACACGGCCAGCCCGAAGCTCTGGCGCGGGTCGCGCACGCCCCACAGCTGCGTCAGCTCCTCGATGCCCGTCGGCTCGCCGTAGAGGCGCTGGTTGCGCAGGAACCACCAGCCAGCCAGCACCGCGGCCACGCCGACCATCAGCGCGTTGACCACCAGCCACTGCCGCCACTGCCCCCGCCGCCAGGCCACCCAGGTGACGGCCGCCTCGATGACGACCAGGATCGCCGCCAGGTTGAACTTGCTCATCAGGGCCAGGGCGTAGAGCGCCCCCAGCCATACGCCCCATCGCCACGTCAAACCGCGCTCGTCCAGCAACAGCCGGACACAGGCATAGGTCACTGCCGCGCCGGCCATGGCCGCGACGACATCGTTGTTGATGGCCGCGGCCATGTAGAGGAACATGGGGTTGAAGGCGACGAACGCGGCCGACCCCGCCGCCAGCGCCGGCCGCCGGGGCCAGATGAGCCGCGCCGTGGCCCAGGTTAGCCAGACGGTGGCCGCGCCAAACAGCAGGTTGACCACCCGCGCCAGATGGGCCGCCAGCGCCTCGCCGCGCCAGGGAAAGGTCTCGTCCGGACCGTGGAGGTACTGGTTCTTGTTGTCGCGCCCCACTTCCCAGTAGCGATAGGCCCAGAACGGGTTGGCCGGCGGCTCGTAGCAGATGTCGCGGCCGGTGTCGATCCAGAAGGTCAGCAGCGCCGCCGTCGCGTAGTAGAGGGGCGGATGGTGGCCCTGAATGGTACAGGGCAGGTCGCCCGTCTGCCCCTGCACCGGTAACGAATGGCGCTGAATGATGTGCTGGATGAAGCGATAGTGGCGCAGTTCGTCGGTGGCTTCGTTCAGCGGGTTGATGGCGCTGTAGGCCAGGCCGAGGAGGAGGAAGGCGGCCAGGATGGCCAAGAGGGGCCAACGACGGCCGGCGGTCTGCGTGCCGTCGCTCATTCGCCCAACTCCAGGCGCGCGTGGTCTTGCCCATCGACGGTGAGGATGCGCTCGCCGGTCATAGGGTCGTAGAGGCCGAAGAGAACGGCCGCCGGCCGCGCCCCCGCCGGCGCCGGCAGCCGGTGGCGCTGCAGGAAAACGTCGCCCGGTTGCAGCGTCAACGGATCGACCCACAGGCCGTCGTCGCCAACCAGGAACGCGCCGTCGCCATCGACTAACTGGGCAAAGACGGTCAGGCGCGGGCCGGAATAGACGCCCGGCGGCGGCGGGTTGCTGATCAGCGGCAGCGGCGGCAGCGCCAGCGGCGAACCGACGCGCCACTCCAGTTCCAGTTGGCCGCCCAGGGCGTCATAGACCGCCGCCGTCCAGCACAGTCCATTGGCGAAGCACAGCGGCGCTTCGGACAGGAAGCCCTGCCCCGCCAGCGCCGGCGTCACCGTCGGGGCGACGCGGGCCAGAGTGTAGTCGCCGCGCAGCAAGCCGCCGGCCGGCAGCGGCTCGAACAGGCCCGCGTAGGGCGATTCCAGCCCAGGGTAGCCGCTGAAGCTGATGTCGGGCCAGAGCAGCAGGGCGCGGCGCGGGTCATACCAGCGCGGCCGCACGTCGTCGCGCCCACCCAGGGCCAACTCCAGCGCCACGCGATCCCACGGCCCGGCCAGCAGCCCGGTGATGCCGAAGTCGGTCGGCCAGGGCGCGGCCGGATCGCGCAGCACGAAGTCGGCCACGTCCTCGATGTCGGCCCGATAGAGGTAGCGCACCATCCCCCGCGCCGGCCACTGGCCGAAGTAGGCCGGCAGGTCGCGCGCGGCCGTGGCCACGAACAGCAGCGCCGCCAGCAACCCCGCCGCCCAGCCGCGCCGCGCCGGGGTCAACCGCGCCCAACCGGCCAGTGCCCCCACCGGCAGCGCCGCCAGCAGATAGAACGCCGGTTGGGCCAGCATGGCGTGGCCGAGGCTGGCCGGCGGCACGCTGAGAACCGTCGGCGAGATGCCCACCAGCCACCAGATGAGCAGGAAGGCGGCGGCCCAACTGCGTTTGGAAGGACTGTGTTTCTCAGAAGAAAGGCGGTTTCTCAGCCGCGCGACCGCCGGCCGGGCCGCCCACCAGCCGGCCAAGCCCACCCCCAGCCAGAACGCCGCGCCGCCGGCCGGGCCGAAGATAGGGCGCTCCGGCACATTGTAGAGCCACTCCGGGTCGCCGCCGGCGACGGGCATGAGCAGGGCGGCGGCGGCATGGTCGAGCAGGCGGCCGAAGTCACCCGCCCGCGCCTCGATGAGCGGCAGAGCCAATTCGCCCACGCGCGCCTCGGCCGCCGGTTGCGCGGCGATGGCCAGGTAGAGCGGCAGCGCCACCATCCCGGCCACGACGGCCATCACCAGCAGCCCGCGCCAGCGCCCCCGCAGCGCCCCCGGCGCGACCAGCGCCAGGTAGACGACGAACGCCGCCGGGATGAGCGGCGCGCCACGCGAGGCAAAGTAGCTGTGGAAGCCGAGGCCGAGGAAAAGACCGGCGGCAGCGAAGGCCACGAGCGGGGAGTGGCGGCCCCTGGCCCCGCCGCTCAACCCCAGCCCTTGCCAGAAGAAGCCGAACGCCGCCAGGGCCATGACCGGCGTGGTCACGTGGCGGATGCCGACGCGACTGTACATCAGCCCCCAGAAGCTGACCGCCAGCAGAGCCGCGGCCGTCAGGCCCACGGCCGGGCCAGACAGTCGCCGCCCCACGGCATAGGTCAGCGGCACGGCCAGCGTGCCCAGGATGGCCGACAGCAGGCGGATGCCCAGCGCCGTCGGGCCGAACCCGGCCAGGAACACGGCGTTGAGGGCGTGGTAGAGCGCCTCGTGGCCGGAGGCGTCGGGATAATAGAAGTGCAGGTTGCCATCGAGGATCTTCTGCGAGACGACCAGCGACTCGATCAGCTCGTCGTCGCGCCAGCCGGGCGGCACACCGACCAGCGCCCAGACGCGCAGTCCGAAGGCCAGCAGGACGATGGCCACGGCCCACGTCGCCGGCCGGCGCAACAGCGCCGCGGCCAGTTCGCGCCCTGGATACGTTCGCGGCGGCGGTTGGTAGACGCTGATGTTATCCATCGCTGTCGGGCGGCAGCACGGTCAGGGTCGTCAATGGCAGCTGGTCGCCGCCGCCGGCCAGCGGCAGCCGCCTGTCGTCGGGCCGGGTGTAGACACCCACGGTCAGCGGGTACGTCCCTGGGGCGACATCGTTCGGCAGGTGAATGACGTGCACTTGCAGCAGGGTATCCCCCGCCACCCAACTCTCGCCGGGCGCGCCGAGGCTATCGGCCTGGGCCAGCGGGCCGGTCAGGCCCTCGACGTGGGCGAACAGCGCCGCGCCGGGCAGCGGCCGCTCCAGCCGCCAGGCCGTCACCAGCGTCACTGTCTCGCCCGGCCGCGCCGCCGTCACCGAGAGGTCATAGCCCAGCCAGGTCACATGCTCACCGAAGCGAGCCGTCTGTCGTCGATCATCGGTCATCTTCATTCGGGTCAGGGCCGCGGCGACGGCCGCCGGCCCATCGAGCGAGTATACCCGAACGGGCCGGTCGAGGTCATCGGGGCGCATTGGTAACTCATCTACCAGGGTCGCCGCGGCCAGGTAGGGCTGCAATGCCGCCGGCACGGGCGTGAAACCGGGGATGACCAGTGTGCTGCCGGCCGCGCCCGGCAGCAGCAGACTCTCGCGCCCGTCAAACCAGCGCGGCTGGACGGTGGGGTTGCGCAACGTCAGCAGGGCTACGGCCGGCGTGTGGAAGGGGCCGGGGGTGATGGTCGAGACGGCCGCCGCGCCGCCGCGCGCGTCCAGATAGCGCAGGGCCGTGACCATTGTCGTCTCATACTGCACGCGCACCTCCGGGGCATTGGCCCAGCGGCCGAAGGTGTCGCCAGCGGTCGCGAAGGCCAGCGCGGCGACGAGCAGGGCCACGGCCAGCGCCGCCGCGGCCGACCAGCGCCGCCCGCGGGCCGCCGCCCAGCGCCAGGCCACCCCCAGCGGCAGCACCGCCAGCACGAAAACGGCCGGCTGCGCGCCGATGGCCTGCGTCGTGCTCAGACCCGGCCCGGTCACCAGCACCGGGGCCATGCCCAGCGCCAGCCAGACCAGGGCCAGGAACGCGCCCGGCGCGGCCGTGGCCGGCAGAAGTAACCGCGCCGTGGCCGCGCGGCCCCGCCGCCCGGCCACGGCCAGCCACGTGGCCATGAGGAGGCCCAGGTAGAAGAGCCAGCCCAGCGGCCCGGGCAGGAAGGGACGGCCGGGGATGTTGTAGCGCCAGGTGGCGTCCCCCTCGACGGTGAAGAGGCGCAGGCTGGCCGTGGCGTTGGCCCACAGCGGGCCGAAGTCGCCGCCGGCCGCGGCCCGCAGCGGCGCGCTCAGCTCGCCAACGCGCACTTCCAGCGCCGGGTTGGCGGCCAGATAGAGCAACAGAGGCGCGGCCACGGCCGCGGCCACCAGCAGCGTCAGCAGCAGCCCGCCCCACGCCGGACGGACGGCCCGGCCGCGCCACAGCCACAGGTAGCCAGCCAGCAGCGGCAGCGCCAGCCACAGGACCCGCGCGGGCAGGTAGGTGTAGAAGGTCAGGCCGAGCAGCACGCCGGCGAGGAGAAGTAGGGCAGCGGGGGAACGAGGAAACAGGGGCGAACGGCCGCGCGCTCCGGCAGAAGATCGGAGAAGGGCATTGTCCCCCTGCTGCCCGGCCACCCCTTCCCAAAAGAACAACACTGCCAGGGCAAACAGGGCCGGCAGGGCGCTCGACCGCAGCGCCTGCCGCGCGGTCATGAGCGGCCAGAAGCCGGTGGCCAGCCCGGCGGCGGCCAGCAACGCCGCCGGCGCGCCAAACGCTCGCCGCGCCCAGGCGTAGGTGGCGGCGATGAGCAGCAGGCCAAAGTAGACCGACGTCAGCCGCGCGGCCAGGATGGTTGGCCCGGTGGCGCGCATGACCACGGCCGTGGCGTAGTCATAGAGCGGTTCGCGGCCGTAGCCGATGGGGAAGTAGAGCGCCCGCGCGCCGTTGACGATGCTCCAGGCGGTCAGGCCGTGGTCGGCCTCGTCATGGGTCATGCCGGGCGGCACATCCCCCAACGCCGCCAGGCGCAGCGCGGCGGCCAGCAGCAGGATGAGCAGAATCCAGGCGCGGGGGGCAAGATGGCGGGGAGGGCGGCCGGTGGCGGTCATGACGTGGCGCGATCATACTGAATGGCTCAGCCAGTCGCAACACCGCGTGCCCTACGCTGTCCGTGCGCTCCAGTGCCTGGCACTTTCCGGTAGATGGTGCGCTCGCCAAGAAGGTGCGACGCACTTCAGAAAGTGCGACGCACCGAAGGAGGTGCGTCGCACCGGGAGGGAAAAATGAAAACGCCACACGGACGAGCGTGTGGCGTCGGTCAGTTGAGCGAAAACTCAGAGGGACTCAGGCCAAAGCGTTCTTGGCGACATCGACCACGGCCGCGAACGCCGTCACATCGCGCACGGCCAGGTCGGCCAGCGCCTTGCGATCCAGCTTGACATTGGCCAACTTCAGGCCGTGGATGAAGTTGCTGTAGCTCAGCCCATGCTGCCGTGTGGCCGCGTTGATACGGGCGATCCACAGACGGCGGAAATCGCGCTTCCGGTTGCGCCGGTCGCGATAGGCATAGAAGTACGACTTCATCATGGCCTCGTTGGCGCGCCGGAACAGCTTGCTCCGCGAACCCCACTGGCCCTTGGTCATGTCGAGGATCTTCTTATGACGACGACGGGTTACAAAACCACCTTTTACACGCATTGTGACTTACCTCGCATTTGGTGTCGCCTGGTCACTCAGCCCTGTGGGCGAGGCCAGGCAGCGATTGATGAATCGATCCGATTCCACTCAGGCCGGGGGATTGGCCTTGTACAGCTTGAGATAGGGGGCCATCCGCTTGATGCGGCGGCGATCGCCGGGGGCGGTGACCACGATCATCTCGGAGAACATCTGCTTGGTGCGCTTCGACTTGCGCCGCCGGAGATGGCTCTTGCCGCCCTTGGTGCGCAGGATTTTGCCGGTACCAGTGACGCGGAAGCGTTTGGCGGCCGCCTTGTAGGTCTTCAGTTTATATTTCTTTGTTGCCTTTGGCATGGTTACATCCCTTTCGACAGTCTAACTCGGCCGCGGCTCAGCTCGTCCTGAGCGGCGGCCTGAAAAAAAGGCCCCGCAGGGCCTTTTCGGTCTACCGTACTGTCCGGTTGCCCGACCTGTGGCCGGGTGGCTCTAGCTCTTCTGCGGCGCCAGCGCTTCGGGTGAGAGAGTCAGGGTCATTCGCCAGCCTTCCAGCGTCGGCTGCTGCTCGACGATGGCGATGTCCTTCAGGTCTTCGGCGATCTCCTGCAAGGCCCGCTGGCCGATCTCCGGGTAGGAGATCTCGCGGGACTTGAAGCGGACCATGAACTTGACCTTCTTGCCCTCTTCCAGCCACTTGCGCGCGTTGCGCACGCTAATATCCTTATGGTAACCGGTCGTTCGCGGCGTCAGGCGGATCGTCTTGATCTCGACCTTCGTCTGGTTCTTCCGCGCCTCCCGTTCTTTCTTTGTCTGTTCGTAAACAAACTTGCCGTAGTCCAACACCCGGCAGACGGGCGGGTTGGCGTTCGGGGCGACCTCGACCAGGTCCAACTCGGCTTCCTCAGCAATGCGCAGGGCATCGAAGAAGGGCAAAACACCCCGATTGACACCAAGATGATCGATCAGGCGCACTTCGCGTGCCCGGATCTGCCGGTTGATGCGGTACTCGACGGTGTCGGGCCGTGTAACTTGAGGTCTTCTTACTCTCTTAATCTATTCCGTCCTCTTGGCGCGCGTTCTGACTTTCCAGAATGCCCCTACTAATGAAACAGCAAAAACTTAGGCCCGTGCCTAAGACGACCCTATGATAACATAGAGCGATCGGCGCGTCAAACTCCGGCCGCCGCGGCCCAGGGCTTAGATATCGGCGCCGGCCAACTGCGGTTGTGGCTTCTGGGCGAAGTAGGCGTAGGCCCCCACGGCCGCGCCCAGGATCACCAGCACCAGCCCGGTCCACATTTGCAGGTCGAAGCCCTCGCGGGAGCTGGAGTAGAAGACCATCGCGCCCAACACCACCAGCAACAGATTCACCAGCACCGGCATCCAGCGGAAGTAGGCCTGGCCGCGGTCGAAGAACGCCTCGAACAGACCCAGCAGGCCGAAGGCGATGACCAGGATGGCGATGATAATGAATGCCGTCGCCAGCGTGAGCACATTGAAGTACAGCAGCAGCAGCATGGCCACGCCGCCGACCAGCCCCACCAGCCCACGGATGCGGTCGGTGGCCGAGCCGGGCGCGCTCCGATTGAGCAGGCCGCTAAACGTCTGCATCCCGCCAGTAATGGTAACATAGGCCAGGACGACATAGGCGGCCGTCGTTCTGGCCGTCACGCCCCCGGCGATCAGGAAGATGCCCAGACCGAGGGCGATGACGCCCCGCAGCAGCGTCCAGATCCAGGCGGTGGTGTTGCCTCTGGCGGCCGGTTGCTTTGCAGTCACGATAACCTCCGTGTGATGATAAACGATGGCGGGGAACAAATGCGCCCCGGTCGCCGTGCCAAAACGGCCCGGCATCTGTGGCGCTTGCTAACCGATCCTGGTGAAGATCAGGTTTGCGACAATCAGAAGAGCAAACATCAGCGCCGCCAGGAGAAACACCCGCCGCAGATCATCGGTGATATAGGCGTATTCGTCCTCCAGCCGCTCGGCCGCAACCTGGCTGCGGTTGACCTTGGCCAAGCGGCGCGCGCGGGGCGTGGCCGGCACGGGCGGCGCGGCCGGCACCGCGTCGATCAGTTCGTTTTCAACAACACTCTGCGCCGGAGCGACAGTTTTCTTAGGGGGCTTGGCGGTGTTTTTCGCCTTCGGTCGGTTCGTATTCTTGGCCATAATACTTTTTCTTATTGATCCTCAAACCAAAGTATAAGATCGACGCTGCGCTTTGTCATCCCCTGTTTTCGGCCAGTTGGGCGAAGACGACGATGCGCCGCGTGTTGACGCGATAGGGGTAGCAGGAGATAAGTGTCACCTGGGCTGCCTCTGTCGGAGCCATGACCCACACATCGGTCGGCTCGACGACGCGCACCTCGCTGACGATATAGGTGTAGCTCTGCCGCTCGGTGGAAATGACGATCTCGTCTCCCGGTTGCAGCCGGTCGAGATAGCGGAACGGCTCGCCGTAGATGTCGTTGTGGCCGGAGAGAACGACGTTACCCGCCTGCCCCGGCCGGCCGCTGCCGGCATATTGGCCGATGCCCTTCTTCAGTTGCTCCCAGTCGTCGCCCTGGACGATGGGGTAGTCGCCGCTGAGGGCCGGAATCTCCAGCCGGCGGGCCTGCTCTGGGCCGGGGGTGGGGATGGGCGGCGGCACATAGGCGCTGACGGCCGGCAGCAGGTGGGCGGGGATGCCGCCCGCTTCGCCCGGTTCCGGCGGGCGGCCGTCCACGGGCGGCTGATGGCCGCCAGGCAGCAAGACGACGCCGATGGCCGGCATGGCCGTGGCCGTGGGCAAGGCCAGCGCCTGGCCCTGGGCCGCTTGCGCCGCGGCCAACTCCCGGTTTAACTGCCGGTTGGTCGCCCACAGGCTGACGACGATGGTCACCAGGGCGACGACGGCGGCCAGCTCCACCAGCAGCAGCGCCCGGTCGGCCAACCGCCGCCACAACGGTCGCGGCCGCGGCGTGGCCATTGCCGCCGCGACGGCATCGGCAGCATCGGCGGCCTGGGTTGCGGCGCGCCGCTCGTCGGGCACAACGACACGCCCTTCGGCCCGCGCGCGCCGCAGACGCTGCTCGCGCTCGGCGTGCCGCCGGGCGATGAGCAGCTGCTCCAGCTCGCCAACACTCAGTTCTTCGGGCGCTCTCTTGCCGGCCATGGGTTAATCATATGAGAAGACGCGCTCGAAGGGCAAATAGAACCCGGGCTGGCGCAGGTTTTCGCGGTCAATCGGCCGTGGCTACGATTCGTTGGCCCCAATCCGCGCTCGTCCAGGTCATCCGCGCCCCGTTCTGCTGGGCTATGGCCAGACGACCAGCGGAGCCACGGCGGCCGTGTCGCCGCCGGTGACGGGCAGACGCGCGCCGCTATCCCGGTCATAGATGCCGACGACGGTCGCGTACTCGCCGGGCGCGGCTGTGGCGGGCACGACCAGGGCGTGAATCTGGACAAACAGATCGCCCGTTTGCCAGGCCCACGAAGGCGCGTCGAGGCTGTCGCGCTGGGTCAGGAGGACACCCGCGCCGTTGAGCACGTGGGTGAATAGCACGGCGTCGGTGGCGAAGGTTGGCGGCGCGGCCGGCCCGGCCCGTGTCGGGTCGAGGACACGCCAGACGGTCAGTAGTTCGGCCGTCTCCCCCGGCCGCACGCCGGCCGCCAGCCAGCGCGCGCCGACCAGCGCCACCGCGCCGCCGAAATCGACCGGCGGCACGGCCCAGGCGGCCAGGTCGGCCGCGGCCCGATCGCCGTCCAGCCGGTAGATGGTGAAGCGCGGGTCGAGGTCGTTGGGGCGCACATCGACCGTCTCCAGCGCCTCCAGCCACGGGGCCAGCGCCGGATGGGGTGGCGTGGAGGCTGGCACGACGGCCAGCGACGCGCCCGGCGGCACGACCAGCGCCCAGCGGGCATCGACCCAGCGCGGCGTGCGGCTCAGCGCCGGGCGGCCGGCGGCCAGCACAAAGGCGATGGACGGATCGTGGGCCGCGCCGGGGTAGACGCTGGAGAAGACGACGGGCGCGGCGTCGGGGTAGCGCGCGGCGACATGGGCCAGCGCGGTGGTCAGCGTGTGCTGGTACGCGCCACGGACATCGGCCGAGTTGGCCCAGCGCGCGAAGTAGTCCCGCGCCGAGACGAACGCGGCGAACGCGAGCCAGAGGCTGGCCAGGAGGGCGGGCGCTGCCCGGCGAGCCGACCGCAGCGGGTGTCGCCCGCCCACTCGCCCCACAATGGCCTCGAACCCCACCGCCGGCAGCAGGAAAACGGCCGGCAGCGCGGCCAGGTTGCGGGTCGTGTTGGCCGTTGGGCCGGTCAGGAGCGAGGGGATGATGCCGGCGGCGAACCATAGCAGCAGGAAGAGATAGGCCGGCCGCCGCCAGCGCCACAGGCAGACGGCCAGCCCGACGACGAAGAGGACGGCCGAGACGGCCTCGAACACCGGCCGGCCGGGGATGTTATAGGCCAGGAAAGCGTCGCCGCGGCCGGGCCAGACGAAGGCCAGCAGCGCGCCGGCGACGTTGCTCAGCGCCGGCCGCCAGTCGCCGCGGGTAATGGCTTGCAGGGGGCCGTCGAGCATATCCAGCCGCGTCTGCATCTCCGGGTGGGCGCGCAAGTAAAGGAACAGCGGCGCGCTCAGCAGCCCGCCCAGCAGCAGCCCAGCCAGCGCCGGCCGCCACGCCCGCCGGAAGTCGGCCCGGTGGATCAGGGCCAGATAGCCCAGGAAGAGCGGGAAAAGCAGCCAACTGACGCGCGCGGCCAGGTAGATGTGGAGCGTGGCCGCCAGGGCCAGGCCAAAAAGGAGGACATAGGGCCAGGTAGCGCCCAGCGCCGGCCGCCGCCGCCCGCCCGCGGTCTCCAGGACGCGCCAGAAGGCCCACACCGCCAGCCCCATGAAGAACGGCAGCATTCCCGCCCGCAGCGCCTCGCGGCTGGTGGCCAGCGGCCAGAAGGAGACGGCCATCAGCGCCGCGCCCATCACCGCCGTTCGTCGCCCCAAGCGTGGCGCGGCCCAGGCGGCGGCGACAGCGATGGCGGCCAGGCCAAAGATGACATTGACCAGCCGCAGCGCCAGGAGGCGGCGGCCGAGGGCGGCCATGCTCAGCGCAACGGTGTAGCTGTAGAGCGGCTCGCTGCCGTAATTGAGCGGGAAGAAATAGCGCAGCACGCCGTCGAGGATGCCGATGGCCTCGCGGCCGTGGTTGGCCTCGTCGTGGGTCAGGCCGGGCGGAATGGCCGTCAACTGCCAGACGCGCAGGGCGAAGGCCAGCAGCAGGATGACCACCAGCGCCGCGCGATAGCGGGCCACGGCCACGGGCCGCCCGTCCACGGGCCGCCCGTCCACGGCCTGCCCGTCCACGGCCTGCCCGTCCACGGCCTGCCCGTCCACGGCCTGCCCGTCCACGGCCTGCCCGTCCACGGCCTGCCCGCCGGCCGTCTCTCCCGCGCTCGGCGTCACTTCACCGGCTCGGCCACGGCGAAGACCTCGCGCTCGAAGAACCAGCGGAAGGGCGGCGCGCCGAAGGCCATCCGTCGCAGCCCGGCCAGCACCGGCGACTCGACCCGGTTTTGCGGCGGCGAATCGAGCCAGACGCGGATGCCCGTGTAGCCGCCCTGTTTCAGCGCCCGGCGCATGCTCAGCAGGTCCTGCTCGTTTACGTGGACATCCTGATTGACCGGGGTGATGGCGCGCGGGTCTTTAGGGTAGCTGTCGCCCTGGCCCAGCAGCGTGCGCACGCGCCGCACCCAGGGGTAGGCGTAGGCGTCGTACCAGCGATTGGGCGCGGTGTGGATGACCAGACGGCCGCCCGGCTTCAGCACACGGCCAATATCGACGAAGGCTCGTTGTAACTCCCACGGGAAAAGGTGCTCGACCACATCGAACATCAGCACGCGGTCAAAGCTGTTGTCGGGAAAGGGCAGCGTCTTGGCGTCAGCCTGGCAGACGCCGGGTTGAGGCGTGCGTGGCTGCCCGGCCGCGATGGGGTGTGTTTCAGCCGCGACGCGCTGCGTTTCGGCCGCGACTACGTCCCGGCTCATCTGCGTGGCCACGGCGGCGTAGTCCATGCCGTGGGCCTCAATGCCCAGGCGCATGCAGTGGCGCAGGATTTCGCCGCGGCCGCACCCTACATCGAGCACGCGCATGCCAGCGCGCACGTCGGCCAGCGCAAAGGCGTCGCGCAAACGGCGGGAGAGGTGCGCGCCCTCCGATTCGATGAAGACATCATAGCCCTCGCACGCCGTCAGGAAGTACTCCTCCGTATAGAGGGTGGACGGCAACGATTTGCGCTTGTCGGTGGCTGGGGTGGCTTGTTTGCTCATGGGTGTGGTTGTCGCCGGCTGAGTGTTCACTGGGCGGCCGGCGCGCCGGCCGCCAGAGTCGCCCATCGTCCTGTATAATGCACGTCAGGCATTATAGCGGCCGACCGTGGGCAAGCAAACGCGAAACCCGCCGTCACCTCTTACGTATAGAGGGGTAAGCAGTCAGGAGATTGGAACGTTGAACGACGAGCAAGTCTGGCTCGCAAAAGCCAGACGCGGCGACAAGCAGGCGTTCGGGCAGTTGATCGAGGCATACCAGGGGCCGGTGTTTAACCTTGCCTACCGCATGCTGGGCAACTCCGGCGAAGCTGAAGAGGCGGCGCAGGAGGCGTTCATTCGCGCCTACACGCGGCTGGACAGCTATGACCCGGCGCATAAATTCAGCACCTGGCTGCTGTCGATCACGTCGAACTACTGCATCGACCAGATTCGCAAGCGGCGAGCGGTTTTGCTCTCCATTGATGAGCCACTGCCACCGCACCCGGCGTTGCATAGCGATAATAACAAGGGGCCGGAGGCGCAATACCTGGCCCAGGAGCGCGAAACCCTGGTTCAGGGCATGTTGCGCCAGTTGCCCGACGAGTACCGCCAGGCGGTAGTCTTGCGCTACTGGTACGACATGTCCTACGAGGAGATCGCTGAGGTACAAAACACGACGGTCAGCGCCGTCAAGTCGCGTCTGTTCCGGGCACGGCGGCAGCTGGCCGATAGCGGCATTGGGCGGGGCCTGGTTCCCGCCGCGGAAGTAGAGGACGAAGTGATGGTCTAAGCCGACGCGGGGGCCTTTGTCTCGCGGGAGAGAAGCGATGGAGCACGAAGAGAGATATTACCTGCTGATGATGGACGCGCTCGACAATGAGCTACCCGACGCCGAACGGGATGAACTGACGGCCCATCTGGACGCTTGCGCCGACTGCCGCCGCGAGTGGCGAGCGCTGCTGGCTATCGACGCGCTGTTCCGGCAGACGCCGCTGCTGCTGCCGGCGGTCAACTTCGCCGAGCGCACTCTGGCGCGTCTACCCAGCAGCCGGCTGCGCGTCCGGGCGCTGAGCGCGGTCTACCTGCTCCTGCTGGCCAGCGGTGTTGTGCCGCTGCTATTGGGTTTGTTCCTCTTCGGCCGCTACGCACCCATCCTGCAGCAGCCGGCGCTGGTGGAACGGGTCGTGACCTCGTTGACCAATTTGGGCCGCGTGGCGGCGACGGTGGCTGGCGCGTTGCTGGCCGGGGCGGGCCGCTTTGTGGTCGAGCAGCCGGCCGTTATTGGCCTGATGATCATTCTGGTCGGGTTCGTCTTGCTGTGGGGCGGCGTTTTGCAGCGGCTGCTGGTGCAACCCGCGGCCGTGGGCGTGCGTAATAGAGGATAAGGACGCAGGAGAGTACTGGAAACAAAGCCGCAAGGAGTCTGATTATGAAGAGACGTATCCTCATTCCTCTGGTGTTGACCCTACTGCTGATCGTCGTTCTGACGCCGGCAGCGTTCGCCCTGCCATTCGACGACACGGTCATCGAAAGCGATGAAGTCGTCAACAACGACGTGATCGTCCTCGATGGCGACCTGGTCATTCATCAGGGCGCGGTCGTTAACGGCGATGTCGTTGTCTTTGCCGGCGATGCGACCATTGACGGCGTCGTCAGCGGCAGCGTAACGCTGTTCAATGGCGACCTGCACGCCAGCGACACGACCGTCGTGGAGGGCGAATGCATCCTCCTGAACGGTGAAGTGAGCGGCCCGGGGTCGCTGGGGAACTGCACCGCCGTCAAGAACTTGCAGCTGCCGTCGCTGGTGATGCCCCCCATCCCCGCGATTCCCAGCCTCCCGAATGCGCCGCTACCGACACCGGCGGCTCCGGTCATGCCGGCTCTGCCCGCCATGCCCGCTGGCCGAGTAGACAGCGGCATGGGCTTTGGGGCGCGTGCGGTCGGGGTGATGGCCAGTACGCTGCTGTTCACTCTGCTGGGTCTGTTCGTCGGCGCGATTATGCCCAATCAGTTGCGGCGCATCGTCGCCACGGCGCGGGCCAAGCCGATGGTCAGTGGGCTGGCCGGGGTGCTGACGGCCGTGGCCGTGCCCTCGCTCATCGTCCTGCTGATTCCGCTGTCCATCCTGCTGACCCTGATCTGCATTGGTCTGCTCGGCTTCCCGATCATGATCCTGCTGGCGCTGGGGTTGGTGCTGGGCAGCTTCCTGGGCTGGATCGTGGTCGGCACGTGGCTGGGCCTGCGGCTATACGGTGGCAAGGAAGGGCGCATCGTCCGCGCCGCGGCGCTGGGCACGGGCACGCTGACGCTGATCTTCGGCGTGCTGGGCCTGCTGCCGCTGGTCTTTGGCGAATCGCTGCTGGCCTTTGTCGTCGTCTCCCTGGGGCTGGGCGCGGTCACACTGACGCAGTTTGGCCTGAAGCCCTACCCGCGCCAGCCGCACAGCGGCACGCCGGACCCGCGTCAGCCGAACAACGACCTCGACCCGGATAAGGTCGATATCGTCCTGGGCACGCTGCCGACCGAAGACGCGGCCGCTCAATAACCCGCCGGGCGTTATGCGCCAGGTTGAGAACGGCAAGACGCCGGGAAGGAACTCCTTCCCGGCGTCTCGCGTTCGCAGCGTAGCAAGTCCCCGAGTTTTTCCGAGAAGCTCGGGGGACTTAAAGAAGATCTTCCCCGTTCAGCTCGCTTTCCAGCGCTTCGTACAACTGATAGTAGGCCGCCAGGCGCGTGCGGGCGGCGCGGCGGGCGGGAGCCGTGTGCATGCTGCTGACTGTGCGCGGCATCCAGTCGTTGCTCTGGGCACGGTGGATGAGCTGGGCCAACGGGTGCATATGCTTCCCGGCCAGCGAGCCGCCCAGCCAGTCGAAGGCGGCCGTCAGGCCGAGCTTGGTCAGCTTGTCGGCATCCCACAGCACCTGGCTCTCCAGCACCGTCAGCGGTTCCTCGCGCCAGAGGCCCATGTGGTCGGCAATGGCCGTGGCCACGGCGTCAATCTTGCCGGCCGGGAAGTCGGTCGTTGGCAGAAAGGACCGGGCATAGCCGGCTCCGGCGATGGGGTGGCGTTCGCCGTCGCTGAACTTGCAGATGTCGTGGAGCCAGGCGGCGGCCTCGACCGTCTCGGCATCCGCGCCGGTCAGTTCGGCCAGCCGCAGGGCCAGCGTCACCACGGCCGTCACATGTTCCCAGCGGTAGTTGAAGGAAACGTCGGCCGTGCCGTGGCGGCCGCGCAGCTCGGCTAGACTGGCCTCATGCATGGCGGCGCGCGCGGCGTCGCGCCAGGGTTTGCGGGCAGGTTGGCTGTTCATTGGTCTGCGCCCTAGTCTAGCGGCATTGGCCAGGCGTGTAAAGCGGCCGCCGGCCGGCCAATTGCCCGGCGCGCTTTCTGGGTTTCCGTCTCTTTTGTGATAGAATTCACGTATTGGCGCGGGCCGTGTCCCTGATCACTGCCCCTGTCGCCTCGCTGTCTGTGTTATATTGGCGCGTCCGCGCCGGACGAAGATAATACAGAAAAAGGGTGTGAGAATGGAACCGAACCTCATCCAATACATCCCCATCGCCGTCCTGCTGGGCGTGGCCCTATTTTTCGCCTTGCTATTACCCATTCTGTCGATCAGCCTGGGGCCGAAGCGCATGGGCAGACGGGCGCTGGCGCCCTATGAATCGGGCATGACGCCCATTGGCGAGGCGCAACGACGTTTGCCGGTCAAGTTCTACCGCATCGCCGTCCTCTTCATCCTCTTTGACATCGACATCATCCTGCTTGTGCCCTGGGCCGTCACCTTCCGCCGCCTGGGATATTTCGGTCTGGCCGTCATGCTCATCTTCATGGTCATGTTTATCCTGGGTGACCTGTGGGTGTGGCGGAAAGGAGTTCTGGAATGGGAATAGAACAGAAATTGGGCAATCTGGGCGTCGTCACCTATCGCCTGGAAGACCTTGTCAACTGGGGCCGCACGAACTCCATGTGGCCAATCCTCTTTGGCCTGGCTTGCTGCGCCATCGAGATGATGAGCATGCAGGCGGCCACCTACGACGCCTCGCGCTTCGGCATGGAGCTGAACCGGCCGTCGCCACGTCAGTCGGACCTGATGATCGTCGCCGGCCGCGTCAGCCGCAAGATGGGTCCCGTCATCCGCCGTCTCTATGACCAGATGCCCTACCCCAAGTGGGTCATCGCCATGGGCGACTGTGCCTCGTGCGGCGGCGTCTTCAATAACTACGCCATCGTGCAGGGCGTCGATGAGATCGTTCCGGTCGATGTCTATGTCGCCGGCTGCCCGCCCCGCCCCGAAGCGCTCATCAACGGCATCATGACGCTACACGAGAAGATCCGCGGCGAGAAGCTGGATAAGTGGAACTGATATGACCCGCGACGAACTGGTAGTCAAGATCCTCAACGACAATTTGCCCGGCGCGGTGGAGTCTGTCAGCGACTTTCGCGGCGAGCGGACGCTGATCGTGCCCAAGGGGCGGATCAAAGATGTCAGCCGCCTGCTACGCGACGACCCAGCGCTGCGCTACGATTTCCTGTCCGACATCTCGGCCGACGACTATCTGCCCGATTTCCCGCGCTTCGCCGTCAGCTATCACCTTCTGTCGATGCCCAACAAGCACCGACTGCGATTGCGCGTCTGGGTCGATGACCCCGACGACGGCCCGGAGACGATGGCCGAGCTGTGGCCCATCGCCACCTGGCTGGAGATGGAAGTATGGGACCTGATGGGCGTGCGCTTTGCCGGTAACGGCAGCCTGCGCCGCCTCTTCCTGCCGGAGGACTGGCAGGGCCATCCCCTGCGCAAGGATTACCCCCTCGGCTATGAGGAGGTACAGTTCTCGTTCAACTGGCAGGCGATTGACGCCAAGAAGCCGTACGCGAAAGAGTAGGCATCAATGACCAGTGGTCAGTGCCCTGGGGTCAGCGAGACTGGCCACGGCCCCTGACCGCTGCTAAGAGGAGCGATCATGGCTCAACTAATACCGCAGGCCAGCGACACTGTTCGCGAAGTCAGCGTCGAGGAACTCCGCGCCAAGCTGGGCACGGGGATGGAGATCCTCGACGCCGAAGAGCACATGCTGCTCAGTATGGGGCCGCAGCATCCCAGCACCCACGGCGTGCTGCGCTTGCTGGTGGAACTGGACGGCGAGACAGTCGTCAACGTGGCCCCCGACATCGGTTTCCTCCACACAGGCATCGAGAAGAACATGGAGTCCAAGACCTTCACCAAGGCCCTGGTCATGACCGACCGAATGGACTACCTGTCGCCGATGACCAACAACATGTGCTACATCATGGCCGTGGAGAAGCTGCTGGGCATCGACATCACTCCGCGAGCGCAGGTGATTCGCGTCATCCTGGCCGAACTGTCGCGCATCAGCAGCCATCTGGTCTGGCTGGGCACGCACGCCCTCGACCTGGCGGCCATGTCGGTCTTCCTCTATTGCTTCCGCGAGCGCGAGTACTTGCTGGACATCTATGAGATGGTCGCCGGGCAGCGCATGATGGTCAGCTATTTCCGTCCCGGCGGCTTGTGGCGCGACGTGCCCGACGAGTTCGAGCCGGCCGTGCGCCACTTCCTGGACTTTTTCCCGGCCAAGATCGCCGACTATGAGGCGTTGCTGGACCGCAACCCTATCTTTTTGGAGCGCACCCAGGGCGTTGGCGTCATTAGCGGCGAACAGGCTATCGCCTGGGGCCTCAGCGGGCCGAGCCTGCGTGGTTCCGGCGTCGATTGGGACAACCGCCGCGACATGCCTTATGCCGGCTATGAACAGTATGAGTTCGATGTGCCCGTCGAGCAGGAGGGCGATGTCTACGCCCGCTATCGTTGCCGTATGGGCGAGATGCGCGAAAGTCTGCGCATCGTCCGGCAGGCGCTGGATCGGCTGCCCAAGGGGCCGGTCAACATCGACGACCACAAGATCGTGCCACCGCCGCGGGCCGAACTCGGCCGCAGCATGGAGGCCGTCATCCACCATTTCAAGTTGTGGACCGAGGGTTTCATCGCCCCGAACGGCTATGTCTACCAGGTCATCGAGTCGCCGCGCGGCGAGATCGGCTGCTATCTGCGGGGCAACAACACCAGCAAGCCCGCGCGCGTCCATTTCCGCGGCCCGTCCTATGTGAACCTGGGCGCGTTGCCGCTCATGGCCAGGGGCCGCTTTGTGGCCGATCTGGTGTCCGTCATCGGCTCGATCGACATCGTCCTGGGCGAGATTGATAGATAGGTTCTAGGCCCTGGAACCTGTACCGGAGAAGAGACCATGCTACGAGACAAATACGCGGCCGAGATCGATGCCTTGCTGGCCCGCTTCCCGGACCGGAAATCGGCCATCCTACACCTGATGCATCTGGCCCAGAACGAATATGGCTACATGAGTCAGGAGGCCATGCACGAGGTGGCCGGCATCCTCGGCCTCGACCCGACGCATGTGCTGTCCCTGGCTGGCTTCTACTCGCTGTTCTATGAGCAGCCGACCGGCCGCTATGTGCTGGAGGTCTGTAATGACCTGGCCTGCGCCTTGCGCGGCGCGGACGACTTTGTCGAGATGGCCTCGCGCAAGCTGGATGTGCCCGTGGAGGGCACGACCAACGACGGCGTGTTCACGCTGAAGACAGTCATGTGCCTGGGTGGCTGCGACCGCGCGCCGATGCTCCAGTGCAACCTGAAGTTCTATGAGAACCTCGACGAGGCCAAGTTCGAGGCGCTGATTGCTGAGTTGCGCGCCAAAGCGGCCGCCGGCGACACGGAGCAAACCGTCGTCGAGCGCATCATCGGCTACACCGTCGAGGAGTAACGGCGAAATGAGCTTGCGCGACGGCCGGCCCGCGCAAGATGTGGGTGTGGTACACACTGTGGTACACGCTGGGTTACACACCTGAGGGCGACATTATGGCATACGTCCTATTGCGAAATCGAGAGATCGACGACCTCCACACGCTGAAGGTCTATCAGGAACACGGCGGCTACGAGGGACTGAAGAAAGCCCTGGGCATGAGTCGGGCCGAGGTCATTGACCTGGTCAAGGCGTCGAACCTGCGCGGCCGCGGCGGCGCGGGCTTCCCCACCGGGCTGAAGTGGAGCTTCATCCCCAAGGGCGCGCCAGAGACCTATGTGCTCATCAACACCGACGAGTCGGAGACGGGCACGTTCAAGGATCGCGAGCTGATGGAGCGCAACCCGCACCAGATCATCGAGGGCGCTCTCATTGCTGCCTACGCCGTCAACGCGCGGATGGTCTTCAACTACATCCGCGGCGAATATATGGACGCCTCCTACGCCTTCGAGGAAGCGCTGCGCGAGTGTCGCGCCGCCGGCATCGTTGGCAAGGGCATCCTGGGCAGCGACGTCGATATTGAGTTCTACACCCACTTCGGCGCGGGGGCCTACATCTGCGGCGAGGAGACAGCGCTGATCGAATCGCTGGCCGGCAACCTGGGCCAGCCGTGGTCGAAGCCGCCCTTCCCGGCCGTCGAGGGCCTCTACAGCAAGCCAACCGTCGTCAACAACACTGAAACGCTGGCCAACGTGCCGGCCATCCTCGTCAACGGCCCGGACTGGTTCAAGACCATGGGCACCGCGGACAGCCCCGGCAACAAGATCGTTTGCATCAGCGGCCATGTGACCAACCCCGGCAACTATGAAGTGCCGTTGGGCACGACCTACCGGCAGTTGCTGGAGATGGCCGGTGGGGTGAAGGACGGCAAGGGCTTCAAGGCCATCCTGCCCAGCGGCGGCTCCGGCCCCATCATCACCGCGGAGGCGCTCGATGCCGCGTGCAGCTATGACGGCCTGACGCCCTTCCGCTCGGTCATGGGATCGGCCTCGGTCATTGTCATGGACGAGACGACCGACATGGTCTGGGCGGCGCTGAAGATGATCCACTTCTTCCGGCATGAGTCGTGCGGCAAGTGCACCCCCTGCCGGGAGGGTACCTACTGGATGGAGCAAGTCCTGCAGCGCATCTACGCGGGCCACGGCACCGATGCCGACATCAAGCTGCTGGAGAGTGTGGCCAACAACATGACCGGCAAGTGCCTGTGCGCTCTGGGCGAATTCGCGACCAGCCCGGTGCTGTCGTCTATCCGCCACTTCCTGCCAGAGTATAAGGCCAAGGTTAGCAGCGCGGCCCAACAGGCGGCCCGCGCCGCCATACCCGTGGCGGTTAGTTAGGCGGCGGCCGATGTTTAGTCACACCAAGTATCGGCACACATCCGATGGCTACCTTGTGAATCAGACAGCCGCCGAGGACTTTGCCCCGGCGCTCTTTCCCGGCCTGACCCTGGGCCGGGCCGATTCTTTCGCCGAACGCGACGCCGAAGAGGAACCGCATGAGTGATTTGGTCAACCTAACAATTGACGGCGTGGCCGTGGCCGTCCCCAAGGGGACGATGGTCGTGGACGCCGCGAAGCGCGTGGACATCGACATTCCGGTGTTCTGCTATCATCCCAAGCTCGCCCCCGTGGGCATGTGTCGCATGTGCCTGGTGGAGATTGGCGTGCCGATGATCGACCGGGCCACGGGCCAGCCGGCGCTGAATGCCGACGGCACACCGCGGCTCAACTTTGGCAAGGGGCTACAGACCGGCTGCACCGTGGCGGTCAGCGAGGGCATGGTTGTGCGCACGGCCACCCCGACGGTCAAGGATGCCCGCGAGGACATCCTCGAGTTCTTGCTGACGAGCCACCCGCTGGATTGCCCCATCTGTGATAAGGGCGGCGAGTGCCCGTTGCAGAACCTGACGATGGCCTATGGCCGCGACGAGAGCCGCATGGTCTTCACGGAGAAGATGCGTCTGGCCAAAAAGGTGCCCCTGGGCGATCTGATCGTTCTCGACCGCGAGCGCTGCATCCAGTGCGCCCGCTGCATCCGCTTCCAGGATGAGATCGTCGCCGATCCGGTCATCCAGTTCCATAACCGCGGCCGTGGTCTGGAGATCGTCACTTTCTCCAACCCCGGCTTCGATAGCATCTGGAGCGGCAACACGACCGACATCTGCCCTGTAGGCGCGCTGACGACGACCGACTTCCGCTTTGGGGCGCGGCCGTGGGAACTGACCCCCGTGGGCAGCATCTGCACCCACTGCCCCGTCGGCTGCAACCTGACCATGGGCACCCGCCGCGAAGCCGCTGCCGGCGGCCGCAATGTCATTAAGCGCATCATGCCGCGGCAGAACGAGTTGGTCAACGAGATCTGGATTTGCGACAAGGGGCGCTTTGTCCACCACTTCGCCGACCATCCCGCCCGGCTGACGCAGCCGCTGGTGCGCCGCGACGGCCAGCTGGAGCCGGTCTCGTGGGACGACGCCCTCGATTTCGTCGCCGGGCGGCTGCAGCAGCACAAAGACGCCGTGGCCGGCGTGGCCGGCGACCGGCTGAGCAACGAGGACTACTTCCAGTTCCAGCATCTCTTCCGTCATGGGCTGGGTAGCGGCAACATCGACCTGGCCGAACGGCGACTGGCCGGCGCGGACGTGATCGCCCGCGTGGGGTTGGCCCGTGGCAGCAACCTGTCGGACCTGGGCCCCGGTGATGCCATTCTCGTCGTCGCCGCTGATCTGCACGAGGAAGCGCCCGTGTGGTGGCTGCGCGTGAAGCAGGCCGCCGACCGCGGCGCGACGTTAATTGTGCTGAACGCCCGGCCGACGCGCCTCGACCGCTACGCGCGCTTTGTCCACTACTACCGCAACGGCACGGCGCCGGCGGCCGTGCGTGAGCTGCTGGCCCTGGCCCGCGTGGACACCGGCAATGCCCCGGCGGCCGAGTCTGGGGCCATCGCCAACGCCCTGATGGAGGCCAACAACCTGGTCGTTTTCTACGGGGCCGAGGGATTGAGCTATGACCAGACCGACATGCTGGCGCGGATGCTGGCCAACCTGTTGCTGCTGAAGCGCGGCGACGAGGCGCAGCCCTTCGCCGGGCGGACAAACAACGGCCTTATCGCTGTTGGCCGGCACGCCAACGGCCAGGGCGCACGCGACATGGGCATCCACCCCGCCTACGGTCCCGGCTATCTCGCCACGCCCGACGCGGGTCTCAATGCCGACGAGATCTACGCCGCGGCGGCCGATGGTGGCCTGCGCGCCCTCTTCGTCGCCGGGGCCGACCCGGTCGGTGACGGGCTGATGGACGGCCGCGGTCAACTGGCCTTTCTCGTTGTCCAGGAGCTGTTCCTGACCGAGACAGCTCAGTTGGCCGATGTGGTCTTGCCGGCTCAGAGCTGGGCCGAGCGCGAAGGCACCTTCACCAACGGCGAGCGGCGCATCCAGCGCTATTACCCCGCCATCCCGCCGATGGGCGAGGCGCGGCCCGACTGGCAAATTCTGGCCCAGCTGGGCGAGCGCGTGGGCCTGGGCAAGCCGGCCTTCGCCGCCAGCCTCGTCTTCAAGGAGATCGCCGCTGCCGTGCCGCAGTACGCGGGCATGGACTACCGTTCGCTGGCCCACGTGGAGCCGCAGTGGCCCATCATCGGCCGCAGCGACATGTACTATGGCGGCACAGCCTATGACAACCGCTGGGGCCTGGGGCAACAGTGGCCAGTCGCGGCCGAGGCCGGCCCGGTTGACAGCTACGAGCTGGCCCCGGAGCCGCCCGCCGCGGCCCACAGCGGCGGCATCGACATCCTGCGCGTGCCCGCGCTCTATGCGCCGGGGACGCTCATCAACCGCACGGGCATGCTGCGCGACCGGTTGGCGCGGCCGGCGCTCATCCTGAACCCGGACGACGCCGACGCGCTCATGGTCGCCGAAGGGGCGGAAATGGCTGCTGGCGATGGGGCGTTGACGGTGGTGCTTAGCGAGGACGTGCCCGTCGGGCTGGGACTGGTGCGCGCCGCCGGCGCGCGCGCCGGCAACCTCCATCTATTGGCCGACGAGAGCGCTTGAGCGAAAGGCAAAGAAGGGGCGGGCAATGCTGCCCGCCCATAAGGACAGGAGTGGTCTATGACTCCCGGTGAAATTGCGATTCGAGCCTTGATCATCGGCTTCATCATCAGCTTGGCCGTCATCACTGGCTTCGCCTATACAACGCTGTTGGAGCGCAAGGTGCTGGCCCGTTTGCAGCACCGTGTCGGCCCCAACCGCGCCGGCTACATCCCCATCCCCTGGCGTGGCGGCGAGCGGCGCTTGCTGGGTGGCTTCTTGCAGCCCGCGGCCGACGCGGTGAAGCTCTTCTTCAAGGAAGACCCGACGCCGGCCAAGGTCGACCGGCCGATCTACAACTTGGCCCCCATGCTGGCTGTCATTCCAGCCATCCTGATCCTGGCCGTTATCCCCTGGGCACCGGCGTTCCGGCTTGGCCCGTGGCAGTTTTCGCCCTACTTCGCCGTCGCGCCGGGCATCAATGTCGGCGTGCTGTTTATCCTGGCCGTCACGTCTATCAGCGTCTATGGTGTCGTGTTGGCCGGCTGGGCGTCGAACAGCAAGTACGCCATCCTGGGCGGCATTCGCGCCTCGGCCCAGATGATCAGCTATGAGTTGGCCCTGGGCAGCATCATCCTCATCCCCATCATGATGGCCGACTCGATGAACATGGGCGACATTGTCGCCGCGCAACGGCCGATCTGGTTCGTCTTCATGCAGCCGCTGGCGGCGCTGATATTCTTCATCGCCGCCCTGGCCGAGTTGCAGCGCGCGCCGTTCGACCTGTTGGAAGCGGAGCAGGAGCTATCGGCCGGGTTCAACGTCGAGTACGCCGGCATGCGCTTCGGCATGTTCTTCATGGCCGAATACATGAAGATGATCTCGCTGAGCGCCATTTTCACGACCTTTTTCCTGGGCGGCTACCTCGGCCCATTCGTCGATCGGCTGCCGTGGCTCGGCTTCATCTACATCATCCTGAAGATCGTCTTTTGCCTGTTCCTGATGATCTGGATTCGGGCGACGCTGCCACGGCTGCGCTATGACCAGCTGATGGGCTTCGGCTGGAAGGGGCTGTTGCCCGTCGCCGTGCTGAACTTCATCATCACCGCCATCCTCATCGTCATGGCCGAGGAGGGCACGCTGACGCCCATCATCGACAGAGTGCGGCAGTTCTTTATTGGCTAGGTTCTGGGTATCAGGTTTTAAGTTTTAGGACTCTGGCCCTGGAACCTGAAACCTGGCCCCTGATAAGGGAGACCCGATATGATCGGAGAAATTCTCAAGGGCATGGGCACGACGCTAAAGCACATGTTCATGCGCCCTGTGACCATCCAGTACCCGGAGGTCGAGCGGCCGGTGCGCTACCGGTTCAAGGGACGGCATGAGCTGAAGCGGTATGACAACGGTCTGGAGCGCTGCATCGGCTGCTCGCTGTGCGCCGCCGCCTGCCCGGCCGACGCCATCTTCGTCGAGGCGGCCGAGAACACCAACGAGGAGCGCTACTCGCCCGGCGAACGGTATGCCAGCGTCTACGAGATCAACATGATGCGCTGCATCTTCTGCGGCTACTGCGAAGATGCCTGCCCCACACAGGCTATCGTCCTGGAAGATCGCTATGAGTTGAGCTTCTACGACCGCGCCTCGTCGATCTATACGAAGGAAATGCTGCTGACGGCCGTGCCGGAGCGCGGCCTGTCCACGCCACAACAGACCGAGCTGGGCACCTACGACCGTTCCATCCCCGATATGGAGAACCCCAAATAGGGGCTAGGTTCTAGGGATGAGGCGCTAGGCAAGAACGCATTTCCTGGCCCTGGCACCTAAGAGCTGGACAGTGAGCGACTTCATATGATACATCCAATCCCCTTTCTCCTCCTGGCCGCCGTGGCTGTCGCCGCGGCGCTGGGCATGTTGTTGAGCCGCAACGCCATCCATTCGGCGCTCTATCTGGTGCTCAACTTCATGACCGTGGCCGTCTTCTACCTGGCGCTCAACGCGCCGTTCATCGCCATGGTGCAGATCACCGTCTACGCTGGGGCCATCGTGATCCTGTTCCTGTTCGTGATCATGTTGCTGGGCGCAGAGCGACTGCGCAGCGCGGCCGGCGAGGTGCTCGGGCCGGAGCGCTTCCACCGCTACGCGGCCGTCTTGCTGGCCCTGGTGCTCGTCGGCGTGGTGGCCTATCTGTTGTGGCAGGGCGGCGCGTCCATGACCGGTGTTGACCCGACGGCCGGGGGGATGATGGACGCCAGCCCGCAAGCCCTGGGCATGAGGCTGTTCCAGTCCTATGTCTTCCCATTCCAGGTGACCGGCGTGCTGCTGCTGGCGGCCATCGCCGGCGTCGTCATTTTCGGCCACACCAAGAAACGAGGTGAGGACAATGCCTAGCGCGGTCAACATCAACTGGTATATCGCTCTTAGCAGCATTCTGTTCGTCATCGGCGCGCTGGGCGTGCTGCTGCGGCGCAACGCCATCATCCTGTTCATGTCGGTCGAACTGATGCTCAACAGCGCCAACCTGCTCTTCGTCGCCTTCGCCCGCCATCTGGGCAACCTCGATGGCCAGGTGCTGGTGTTCTTTGTCATCACCGTAGCCGCGGCCGAGGTCGCCGTCGGCCTGGCGCTGATCGTGGCCATTTTCCGCTCGAAGAAGAGCATCAATATTGACGAGATTAACTTGTTGAAGGGGTAGCCGGTGGCAAGTGGCACACAGAATCCACAGCCTCAGGCACGCCTGAGGATGCGCGCTCTGTAACTGCGGGTATCTAGAAAATTGCGGAGCATTTATGAATACATTCGGTCTCGCTCCACTCATCTTAATTCTGCCGCTCATTGGCCTGCTGCTCAACGGCATCTTTGGGCGACGCTTCGTCGATGCCAACCGGGCCAACGGCGAGTGGCTGACCGGCGGGCTGGCCACCATGATGACCGTCGGCGCGTTTCTCGTGTCGTTGTCGCTGTTCCTCAGCCTGCTGGCCCACGGCTTCGAGCCGGTCATCGTGCCGCTGTTCAACTGGATCGATATCCCCAGCGCCGGCTTCCTGGTCAACTGGGCCATGCGGGTGGACACGCTGTCGGTGACGATGATGCTCGTCGTCAGTGGCGTCGGCTCGCTCATCCACATCTACGCCATCGGCTACATGCACGGCGACCCGGACTTCAGCCGCTTCTTCACCCAACTGAACCTGTTCATCTTCTTCATGCTTATCCTGGTCAGCGGCAGCAATTACCTGGTGATGTTCGTCGGCTGGGAGGGTGTGGGACTGTGCTCCTACCTGTTAATCAGCTTCTGGTGGGACCGATTGGACAAGAACGGCCTGCCCGCCAACGCCACCGCCGGCCGCAAGGCCATGGTCATGAACCGCATCGGCGATTTCGGCGTCATCCTGGCCATGATTCTCCTCTTCTGGACATTCGGCACGCTGGAGTACGAGGGTGTCTTCGCCGGCGCGGTCGATTTCTACCGGGCCAATCGCATGGTCGCCTTCGGCGGGCTGAGCTTGCCGATCACAACGGTACTGACGGCCGTGACGGCCCTCTTCCTGCTGGGCGTCACTGGCAAGTCGGCCCAGATTCCGCTCTACACCTGGCTGCCCGACGCCATGGCCGGCCCGACGCCCGTCTCCGCCCTCATCCACGCGGCGACGATGGTCACTGCTGGCGTCTACCTGCTGGTGCGCAGCAACGTCCTCTATGAGATCGTCCGCAGCAGCGGCGCGACCATCCTCGGCCTCATCTCCACGCCCGACCTGGTGGCCTGGGTGGGCGCGCTGACGGCTCTTTTCGCCGCCCTGATCGCCTTCAGCCAAAACGACATCAAGAAGGTGCTGGCCTATTCGACCGTCAGCCAGCTGGGCTTCATGGTTGCCGCGGCCGGCTCCGGGGCCTACGTCGCCGCCATGTTCCACCTGATCACCCACGCCTTTTTCAAGGCGTTGCTGTTCCTTAGCTCCGGCTCGGTCATCCACGGCATGGAGCACGGCCACCACCACCTGGCCCACACGGGTCACGCGCCCGACCCGGCCCACCTGTCGGCCGAGGCCGACGCCGACCAGGTGCATGGCAATGCCGACGACGACGGTTTCGACCCGCAGGACATGCGCTACATGGGTGGGTTGCGCCACCGTATGCCGACGACGTTCATCGTCTACATGGTCGGCTCGCTGGCGCTGGCCGGCATCATCCCGCTGGCCGGCTTCTGGTCTAAGGACGAGATTCTGCTCCACGACCAGACCTACGCGACGCCCATCTTCATCGTCCTGGCTATTGCCGCGCTGGGCACGGCCTTCTACGTCGCCCGGCAGCTGATCATGGTCTTCTTTGGCCAGCCGCGCCACGCCGCCGCCGAACACGCCGCCGAAAGCCCCCGGCTCATGACCGTGCCGCTGGTCGTCCTCGCCGTGCTGACTCTCTTCGGTGGTCTGCTAAACCTGCCCTACCTGACACGGGCCATGGCCGAGGCCAACCACAATCACCCCGCGGGCATCTTCCTGATGCTGGAAAGCTGGCTGGAGCATTCGTTGGCCTCATTCGAGTTGGCCGCGGAGGGTATTCTGGCCGTGCCCCTGACGCCCGTCTACCTGTCGCTGCTGGTGGCGGCCGTCTCCACGGCGCTGGCCGTGGGCGGTCTGCTGTTGGGCTACCTGGTCTACCGCGGGCGGCCGCGCAGTTATAGCGAACCTGACCGGCTGGCGCGAACGCCCATCTGGTGGTGGGCCGTCCTGCCGCTCAACTCGTTTTACTCCAGAGTCCTTGTGCCCGGCTTCAACCGCTTCGCGGTCTGGCTGGCCGACAAGGTGGACTGGGCCTTCTGGCACGACTTCGTCCACGACCGCGTCATCCGCGACATCTTCGTCACCGGGGCCGATTTCTCGGCCAACGTCCTCGACGCGCAGGGCGTCGATGGCCTGGTCAACGGCGCGGCCAAGACGACGCAACGGCTGGCCCGCGGCCTGCGCGTGACACAGACGGGCTATGCGCGCACCTACGCCCTGGCCGTGCTGCTGGGCGCAGTGGGCTTGCTGGTCTACTTCCTGTTCATGGCCGGATAAAGGAACACGCACAGAAAAGAGCTGCGAACATACAGGAGGGGAACAGCGCTTCGCCGGTTCCCTCAGGAGAAGTTATGAACTGGTTGCTCACAATCGTCACCTTTCTGCCCTTGCTGGGCGTCCTGGCGATCTTGCTGACGAACCCGCCTAAGCGCGGTTCGGAGAACTTCGTTAAGGGCATCGCCGTCGCCACCTCGGTCATCACCTTTCTGGGGACGCTGCTCATCCTGATGCGTTTCGAGATTGGCGTGCCGGGGCTACAGCTTGTCGATCGCTTCAACTGGATTCCCGCGTGGGGTATCCAGTACTTCCTGGGCGTCGATGGGCTGAGTATCCTCATGATCCTGCTGACCTCGTTCATTTCCATGCTGGCCATCGCCTCGTCGTGGAACGCCATTCAGACACAGGTGAAGCAGTTCTACATCTTCACCTTGCTGCTGGAGATGGGCATGCTGGGCGTCTTCCTGGCGCAGGATCTGTTCCTGTTCTACATCTTCTGGGAATTCACGCTGGTGCCGATGTACTTCCTGATCGGCATCTGGGGCGGCGCGCGGCGGGTGTATGCGTCGATCAAGTTCTTCCTGTACACGATGGCGGCGTCGCTGCTGATGCTGCTGGCCATCCTCTACATGGGCGTCAACGGCGGCACGTTCTCCCTGCCCGACCTGATCGCCGGGCGGGCGGCCTTTGCCGGAGCGCAGAACTTGCTCTTCCTGGGCTTCTTCATCGCCTTCGCCGTCAAGGTGCCCATCTTCCCGTTCCACTCCTGGCTGCCCGACGCCCACACCGAAGCGCCGACGGCCGGCTCGATCATCCTGGCCGGCGTCCTGCTGAAGATGGGCACCTATGGCCTGATTCGCTTCAACTTGCCCCTCTTCCCGGAAGCGTCCTATCGCTATGCCCCCTATATCGCCGTACTGGCCATCATCGGCATCATCTACGGCGCGATCGTCTCCTTCGCTCAAAAGGACGTGAAGAAGCTGGTCGCCTATTCGTCCATCAGCCACCTGGGCTTCGTGACGCTGGGCATCTTCTCGCTCAACGCCGCCGGCATCCAGGGGGCCATCCTGCAAGGCGTGAACCACGGCCTGAGCACGGGCGCGCTGTTCTTCCTGGTCGGCTTGCTCTATGAGCGGACGCACACACGCGACATGGCCGCCTATGGCGGCGTGTGGAAGATCATGCCCCTGTTCAGCGTGCTGTCGCTCATCGTCGTGCTGTCGAGTATGGGCCTGCCGGGGCTGAATGGCTTCGTGGGTGAGTTCACCATCCTGCTCGGCTCGATGGGCGCGGAGTCGTTAGCGCCGCGGCCGTGGATCTTCACCGCCTTCGCCACCACCGGCGTCATTCTGGCCGCCATCTACCTGCTGTGGATGTTCCAACGGGTCTTCATGGGGCCGGCGGAGACGAAAGAGGTCAAGGGGCTGCGCGCCATGAACCGTGGCGAGCTGGCCATCATGCTCTCCTTCCTGCTGTTCATCTTCTGGATCGGCATCGCGCCCAGCCTCTACTTCCGCCTGATCGATAGCAGTGTCAGTGCGCTGGTGACCGACCTGGGCAACACGCTGATGGCGCTGCGGTAGGTTGTAGGTTCCGGGGGCCAGGTTCCAGGGAAGAGCGCTCTTCGCTGGAACCTGGCCCCTAGCTCCTGACCCCTATGCTCCCGGTTTACTTCATCCACCTGAGCGACACCCATTTTGGGCCAACCGAGGCGTATTCGCGCCAGGGGCATCGCTCGCTGCCCTACGCCCGCCACGTCATCGAGATGATCAACCGGCTGCCGCTGCGGCCCGACTTCGTTATCCACACCGGCGATGTGACCACGCACCCGACGCCGGAGGCCTATGCGCTGGCGGCGGAGACGTTCGCGGCGCTGGAAGTGCCCATCTACTACGCCACGGGCAACCACGACCGCTCGGCCGACATCCACCGCTACATGAAGATGGGGCCGAAGACGGACTGCCAGACGGACATCGACACGCTGTCCTACACCTTCGAGGTACGCGGCTGGCGCTTTCTGGTGCTCGACGCGCGCGGCCCGGACATGATCGACCCGCGCGGGCTGCTGCCGCCGCAACAACTGGACGTGTTGCGCCGCGAGGCCACGCCCGACGGCCCGCCGCTGACCGTCTTCACCCACTACCCGGCGACGCGCCTCAACGCGCCGTGGATGGACGCCAACATGCTCATCTACAACGGCGAGGAGATGCACCAGGCGCTCTTGCCGGCGCGGCAGCGGCTGCGGGGCGTCTTCTTCGGCCACATCCACAACTCGACACAGGTCATCCGCGACGGCATCTTCTACTGCGCCGTGGCCAGCACCTTCGCCGGCTTCACGATGTGGCCCAATGAGGAGATGATCAGGGCCGACCACGACGCCATGCCGGCGTTCAACTTCGTGCAGCTGTTGCCGGAGCAGACCATCGTCCAGCAGCGGCCGTTTGCGCGGTTGGCGGGGGAGCCGGTGAAGCGGGGGACGGGAGGGAATTCGGAGAATCTGGAAGATTAAGGGCGTCACGCGTCACGTCCATCCGGCCTTGCGTGCCCAGGTCGAAGCCTTCGGCCAGCAGACGCAGATGCCGCTGTTTAGCCAACAGGTATTCGTCTTCCTGCGCCGCCAGCCTCTCCAGTTCTGCCTTCAGCAGTCCAGATACAGATGTCCCCCGTCGCACCGCTAAGAGCTTGACCTTCAACAGGGTCTCTTTGGGAAGTGAAAGGGTAATATTCTGCATTTCCATAGCGCCTCCACGAGTCCAGGTGTAGCCTGTAAACACGCGGATAGCAAGGCGGGTGTGTCTTGCTGACAGAGTATTACTCGTCCATCGCAAACGTCGCCAGTATCCGATCCGCCTCCGCCTGCACCTCGACTGGTATGTCTGCGCCCTGCTCGAACTGCCGATTGCTGATCAGAGCCAGGCTGAACAGCAGGTCGCCGCGGGCAATGGGCGCGGTGTCGTTGTAATGCACCGACCACGTTACGCCCTGGTAGACCAGCGCCGACCGGCTGACCGGCTCCCCTACGAACAGTACGTCTTCCAACGCCACAAAATCCCCGGCCCGGCCGCCATAGAGCTGCAAATCGGCGTCCTCGCCCACCCGTGCCACGCCGATACGCAGAGCGATGCCCAGTTCGTGGTAGGCTAACGCCAGCCTGTGGGCGTTGCCGGCCGCCGGCTCGATGAGCGCCCAGCGGCCATTGGGGTAGCGGAAAGAGAAGCCGTAGGTTTCGTTGTGATACTCAGCCCAGGTGGTCGGGTCGGCCGGTAAGGTGGCCGCCGGGAAGACGGGCGAGGCGGCGGCCGGGACGCCACTATCGGTCGGCAGATGCAGTTCGGCCAGCGTCCGGGTCGGCGGGAAGAAGCGCAACCCGGCCAGCAGGCAGCGCCCGGTGTCGTCGAGCGTGCCGTTGGGGTAGAGCAGCAGGAAAAGACGTCCGTCCACCGGCAGGTAGATGGCCGTGTGTGCCACCACGCCGGGCACGGGTGACAGCATGACCCCTTCGACCCCGGCCATGACCACCGGCGCGCGTGTCGTCGGCAGGTCAGCCAGTTGGGCCAGTTGCTCGGTCACAATCGCTTCCAGTTCCTCTGGCGTTCGCTGATAGAGCCAGATGGCCTGCAACGGCGGCGATTCGCCCGGCCCGACGAGCGCTACGCCATAGTCGTCGGACAGGTACTGCGGCTCTACGACCTGCAGGTCCCTGGGCACGGGGATGGCAATGCCCATCACCTCGTTACGGTAGGTCTCGCCCGGCGCAGGGCAGCCATCGGTGGACAGGACAAGAGGCGTTGGCGGCGGGGTAGGCGAGGCAGGCGGCAGGGTAGACGTGGTTATCTCCATGGCCGGCACGGTGGCGGTCGCCAGGGGCGCGGTCGCAGCTGTCTGCGGGGTGTTGGTTGTGGTCGTATTGGCTGGCACAGTGGCGCAGGCGGCCAGTGCCCATAACAGCAAGGCAATGAGTCCGGCAAAGCGGCCCATCATGAGTAGGCCGTCGCTATGCGGCAGGTGGTTCCTCATGACGCTTACCTCCAGCCCGGTTGCCATCCAGTATGCCTTGTTGCCAGCCCCAGTTTGGGTCGCTTGCCAGATGAGACCTGGCCGCTCGTGCTACGCGCCGCCTAATCCATCGCAAACGTCGCCAGTATCCGATCCGCCTCCGCCTGCACGTCCGCCGGCACGACGGCCGAGACACCGGCGTTGTAATCGTTGCTGCTCAACAGCGCCAGGCTGAAGAGCAGGTCGCCGCGAGGGATGGGCGCGGCGGCATTGTAGAAGACCCACTCGACCAGACCCTCATAGACCAGCGTTGACCGCTCCACGTCCGCGTCGATGAAGCGGATCGTCCCCTCCGGCACGAGGTCGGCCACCGCGCCGTTGAACAGCTGTAAGTCGGGCGCTTTGTCGTCCTGCCGGGCGAACTTGACGCGCAGGGCAATGCCCGTGTCGCCATAGGTCAGCAGCAGTTGCCGGCCGTCCTCGGCGGTCACCAGCGTCCAGCGGTCGGACGGGTAGTGAAAGGAGAAGCCGTATTCGCGGTTGAGGTAGACGTTCCAGGTGGAGGGGTCGTCCAGCGATATGGGCACTTCGACCGGCGGCTGGGCATCGACGGTCGGCAGCGGGGTGGCGTCGGGGACAGGAGTGGCCACGGCTGGCGGCTGTTTGGCGTTGCTACAGGCGGCCAACAGCAGGCCGGCCAGCAGAAGAATCAGGTAAGGGCGTAGCTTCGTTCTCATCGGTTCACTGTGCGTCTCCAGTTGCCGCCATTATAGTCCAATTGCCCCAAAATTGACGCCGCGCCCGATCTCCGCCATAATCGGCCCTTAGCTGGACGCCATCGCCGCCCACGAGGTCCTGCCAACTTGAGTGACCGCCTTGAGTGACCACAGTGAGTGACCACAGCCCGGTGACCGAGAACCCGCCCCCCGCCGCAGTCCTTATCCGCGGCGCCTGCCCCCACGACTGCCCCGACACCTGCGGGACGATCGTCGAAGTGCGCGACGGCCGCGCCGTGGCCTTCTATGGCGACCCGGCCCACCCCATCACCGATGGCTGGGTCTGCGGCAAGGTGCGCCCCTACCTGGAGCATGTCTACCACCCCGACCGGCTAACGACGCCGCTGCGCCGCGTGGGGCCAAAGGGGGCCGGGCAGTTCGTCCCCATCTCCTGGGCCGAGGCCCTGGCTGAGATCGGCGACCGCTGGCGGGACATCATCGCCGCCCACGGGGCCGAAGCCATCCTACCCTATAGCTACAGCGGCACACTGGGCCTGGTGCAGATGGTCGTCAGCAACGGCCGCTTCTGGAACCGGTTGGGGGCCAGCCAACTGGAGCGGGCCATCTGTGGCGAGGCGGCCCAGTATGCCGTCGAGCGGACGCTGGGCGCGCGCTGGGCCGTGCCCTATGCCGACACCGCCCACACGCGCACGGCCCTCATCTGGGGCCACAATCCGGCCAGCACCGCCCCCCACTTCATGCCCTACCTGAAGGACATCCAGCGGCGCGGCGGCACGGTCGTGGTCATCGACCCCCGGCGCACGCGCACGGCGCGCACGGCCGACTGGCACGTCGCCCCGCGACCGGGCACAGACGGCGCGCTGGCCCTGGGCCTGGCCCACGTCATTGTCGCTGAGGGGCGGCACGAAGAGGCCTGGCTGGCGGCCCATGCCGTCGGCTGGCCAGAGCTGCGCGCCCGCCTGGCCGAGTTCCCGCCGGCACGCACGGCCGAGCTGTGCGGCCTGCCGGTCGAGGACATTGTCCGGCTGGCGCGGCTCTACGCTACAGATACGCCCAGCCTGATCAAGATCGCCGACGGCTTGCAACGCAATCCCATGGGTGGGCAGACGACGCGGGCCATCTGCGCCCTGCCCGCGCTGACCGGCCAGTACGGCGTGCGCGGCGGCGGGCTGGCCTATAGCACCAGCGGCTACGTCCAGTGGGACGACGAGGCCATCCACAAGTGGGCCGAGTGTCCGCCGCCCGGCCGCGTCGTCAACATGAACCGCCTGGGCGCGACCTTGCTGGGCGAGGCTGCCGGCCCACCGATCATGGCGCTCTATGTCTATGGCTCCAACCCGGCGGCCGTCGCCCCCAACGCGGGCGCGGTCGTGGCCGGGCTGATGCGCGAGGACTTGTTCACCGTCGTCCACGAGCTGTTCATGACGGACACGGCCGACTACGCCGACATCGTTCTGCCGGCCACATCGAACCTGGAGCAGGCCGACCTGCACAAGGCCTACGGCCACACGCTGCTGCGCTATAACCACCCGGCCATCCCGCCCCTGGGCCAGAGCAAGAGCAACTGGGACGTGATGCGTCTGCTGGCGGCGGAGATGGGTTTCGACGAGCCGTGGCTGCAACAGGACGCCGAAGCGGTCATCGACGAGGTGCTGACGGCCTCGGCGGCGCGGTCGCCCTTCCTGGCGGGCATTACCCTGGCGCGGCTGAAGCGCGAGGGGCAAGTGGCGCTGAGCATCGGCCCCGATGCGCCCTTCGCCGACGGCCACTTTCCTACTCCCAGCGGCAAGGTTGAGCTATACTCGGCCCGACTGGCGGCCGAGGGGCACGATCCGCTGCCCAACTTCGTCGGCGTGTGGGACGACGGCGCGCCCTCGCCCGAATGGCGGCCCGAAGAGGCGCTCGACCTGATTACGCCCGCGGCCCACCACTTCGTCAGTAGCAGCTTCGGCAACGGCCGCGGCCAGCTACGGAGCGAAGGCGGGCCGACGATTGAGATTCACCCCGCCGACGCGGCCGCGCACGGCATCCGGCACGGGGAGCTGGTCATTGTGGAGAACGGCCGCGGCGCTGTGGCGCTGCGGGCCGTGGTCACTGAGGGCGTGCGCCCCGGCGTGGTCGCCGCCGCCAAGGGGCGCTGGAGCAAGCGCGGCGACGGCCGCGGCGAGCGGCGCAATGTGAATTGGACGACTTCCGATGCCCTGGGCGACTTCGCCGGGCAGAGTACGTTTCATAGCAACAAAGTCTGGCTGCGGCCAGAGAGGGACCAGGTTCCAGGCTCCAGGGGATAGAGGAAGACGGCTCTTCCCTGAAACCTGGCCCCTGGAACCTGGAACCTGAGAAGGTGGGATATGGACTTTCAAGCGCCTGCAATCGATTACCTCGTGCTGCAGCCCCTATTGTGGGTGGCCGGGGCGGGCATGCTGATCATGCTGCTCGACCTGCTGTTCCACGACGACCGGGTTCGCCGCGCCGCGCCCATTGTGGCCATGATTGGCCTGTTCGGCGCGCTGATCACCTCGGCCGCGTTGTGGAATGGCGACCGGTCGGCGTTCAGTGTCGCCGGCGGCGCGCCCATGTTGCTGGCCGACAACTTCGCCGTGGCCTTCAACATCATCCTGGCCATCACCGGCATCCTGACCATTCTGCTTTCGGTCGACTTCCTGCGCCGCGTTGGCCACGATCGCCCGGAGTTCTACATCCTGATGCTGCTGTCGCTCAGCGGCATGATGCTCATGGGCATGGCCAACGATCTCATCCTCATCTTCCTGGCCCTGGAGTTGCTGTCCATCCCGCTCTACATCATGGCCGGGCTGGCCTGGCCGCGACAGGATTCGGAAGAGAGCGCCATGAAATACTTCATCCTGGGCGCTTTCTCCTCGGCTATCCTGGTCTTCGGCATCGCCCTGCTTTACGGCGCGGCGGGCACGACCTCGCTGCCGGGCATCGTCGGCGCGTTGGGCGTGGGGAGTGTGCCGCTGCTGGCCGTGGCCGGCGCGGCGCTCATCCTGGTCGGCTTTGGCTTCAAGGTCGCCGCCGTGCCCTTCCACATGTGGACGCCGGACGTTTATCAAGGCTCGCCGACAGTGGTGACGGCGTTCATGTCCGTCGGCTCCAAGGTGGGCGGTTTCGCGGCCCTGCTGCGCATCCTGCTGGCGGCCCTGCCGGCGCTGGGCGAGACGTGGACGACGGCCGTCGCCGTCCTGGCCACGTTGACCCTGCTCGTCGGCAACCTGCTGGCCATCGTCCAGCCCAATATCAAGCGCATGCTCGGCTACAGCAGCATCGCCCACGCCGGTTACATCCTCATCGCCGTGGCCGCCAGCGCCCGCAACCCCGACGGCCTCAGCGCGGCGCTGTTCTACCTGTTCGCCTACGCCTTCACCAACCTGGGCGCGTTCGCCGTGGTCGTGGCCCTGGAATTGCGCGAGCAGGATGGCGTGCTGCTCGACGATTACAAGGGGTTGGCCAAGCGCTACCCGTGGATTGCCATCTGCATGGCTTTCTTTATGCTTTCGCTGACCGGTATCCCGCCGACGGGCGGCTTTGCGGCCAAGTTCTTCGTCTTCCGCACGGCCATCGAGGCCGACCTGTTGTGGCTGGCCCTCGTCGGTGTCGTCACCAGTGTTATCTCCGGCTACTACTACCTGCGCGTCGTCTTCCTGATGTACATGTATGACGGCGAGCGGGAGATGAGGCTGCAGCCGGCGCTCATCGCCGCCGTGACGATCGCCGCCGTGGCCACGCTGTTGTTGGGCCTGCTGCCCGGCGCGTGGTTCGACCTGGCCCGCCAGGTCATCATCCATTCGGCCCAGGCGGTCGCCGGTGGCTGAGACGGCACGACCTGACGCCATAGGCGGCCGTCGCTCGTCTCGATCCTGTCTATGGGCCAACTGATCGTCTTCGCCTTTCCGACAAAGGACGGCGCCTATGCCATGCGCGAGGCGTTGGATGAGCTGCGCGGCCAGCAGCTACTCGTGCTGGACGACGCCGCCGTCGTTGCGCGGACGGACGACGGCAAGGTGCGCATCAAGCAAGCGACTGACCTGGTGGGCATGGGCGCGCTGGGCGGCGCGGTCTGGGGAGCGCTGGTGGGGATGGTCTTCCTGTCGCCCTGGCTGGGCCTGGCGGTCGGCACGGTTGCCGGCGCGCTGGCCGGCCGCTTCACCGACATCGGCATCGACGATAACTTCATCCACCAGGTGGGTGAGACTGTCGGCCCCGACCAATCGGCCCTCTTCCTGCTGATCGATCACTGGGACGAGCCGGCCGTGCTGGAGCAGGCGACCGCGTTTGGGGCCACCGTCCTGCGCACTGCGCTGCCCACCGACGACGAGGCCCCACCGCCCGCCGGCGACGGCCGCGCCGCCGAATGAGCCGTTGCCCTTCCCCATTGTGCTACAATCGCGAATCATATCCGCGACCGGAGGCCGGCGGCTCAAAGCCCAACCGGCCCGGCGCGAATTCCCCCATTTGACTCGCCGCCGGCCACAGGCCGCGCCGGGTCATCAGGAGACGAATGGAGAGTCAACTACCATCCATCAAGCGCACCGAGCGAACCGCAGAGGCGTTTCGCCAGAATCTGGTGAACAACCTGTACTACTCGCGCGGGGCCAACGTCCAATCGGCCGGGCCATACGACATCTACATGGCCCTGGCGCGGACGGTGCGCAACCATATGGTGGAGCGCTTCCGCCGCACGGTAGACATGCGCTACGCCACGAACCCGCGCATGGTCTACTACTTCTCGGCCGAGTACTTGCTGGGCCGGCAATTGCCGCAGAACATGCTCTACACCGACACAGCCGACATCGCCGCGGCCGGGCTGGCAGGTTCCAACTTCCCGCTGAGCGACCTGCTGACCATGGATCAGGAACCGGGGCTGGGCAACGGCGGCCTGGGGCGGCTGGCGGCTTGTTTCCTCGACTCGCTGGCCACGCTCGACATCCCGGCCGTCGGCTATGGCATCCGCTATGAGTACGGCATCTTCCGGCAAGAGTTCCAGGACGGCGCGCAGGTGGAGCAGCCCGATGATTGGCTGGCGCTGGACTACCCCTGGGAGTTTGCCCAGCCCGACGACATGATTCCCGTCGGCTTCGGCGGCCACACCGAGCAGCGCAAGGACGACAAGGGGCGGCTGCATGTCGAATGGCGGCCGGCTGAGCAGGTCATGGGCGAACCGTACCACCTGCTCGTGCCCGGCTATGGCACGACGACGGTCAACTTCCTGCGGCTCTGGCGGGCGCGGGCCACGCGCGAGTTCGATTTCCGCCTGTTCGATATCGGCGATTACACCAGCGCCGTCGAGGCCAAGGTCCGCAGCGAGACCATCTCCAAGGTTCTCTATCCCAACGACAACACGCCCCAGGGGCGCGAGCTGCGGCTGCGCCAGCAGTATTTCTTCGTCGCCTGCTCCCTGCGCGACATCCTGGCCCGCTTCCAGCGCTGCGGCAACCCGATCGAGGACTTTGCCAAGAAAGTCGTCATCCAACTGAACGACACCCACCCCGTCATCGCCATCCCGGAGCTGATGCGCCTGTTGCTGGACGAGTTCGGGCTGGAATGGTATCAGGCCTGGGAGATCACCCGCCACACCTTCGCCTACACCTGCCACACGCTCATGCCGGAGGCGCTGGAAAGGTGGCCGCTGCACCTCTTCGAGCGCCTCTTGCCGCGCCACACGGAGATCATCTACGAGATCAACCGCCGCTTCCTGAACGATGTCAGCTCCCACTACCCCAACGACTACGACCGCCTCAACCGCATGTCGCTCATCGAAGACGGCAGCGAGCGGCAGATCCGCATGGCTCACCTGGCCGTCGTCGGCAGCTTCTCGGTCAACGGCGTGGCGAAACTGCACTCGGAGTTACTGAAGGAGCGCGTTTTCAGCGACTTCTACGCGCTGTGGCCGGAGCGTTTCAACAACAAGACCAACGGCGTCACGCCCCGCCGTTTCATACGTCTGTCCAACCCGCGCCTCTCAAAGCTCCTCACCGACCATATCGGCGACGGCTGGCTGTGCGACCTGGAGCAGCTATCGGGGATCGAGAAGTTGAGCGACGACGCCGCCTTCCACGCCGAGTGGCGCGCCATTAAGGACGCCAACAAGGCCGACCTGGCCCAGACGATCGCCAATCTGGCCGGCGTCACTGTCGATCCAAACTCGATGTACGACGTGATGGTCAAGCGTCTGCACGAGTACAAGCGGCAACTGCTGAAGGCGCTGCACATCATCACCCTCTACAACCGCTTGCGCGACGATCCGACGCTCGACCTCGTCCCGCGGACGTTCATCTTCGGGGCCAAGGCCGCGCCGGGCTACTACATGGCCAAGCTCATTATCAAGCTGATCAACTCCATCGGCGCGACGATTAACGCTGACCCGCTGGCGGCCGGCCGGCTGAAGGTCGCCTTCCTGCCGAATTTTAATGTCACCCTGGGCGAGATCATCTACCCGGCGGCCAACCTCTCCGAGCAAATCTCGCTGGCGGGCAAGGAGGCGTCGGGCACGGGCAATATGAAGCTGGCCCTCAACGGCGCGCTGACCGTCGGCACATACGACGGGGCCAATATCGAAATTCTGGAGCGCGTCGGCGCGGAGAACTTCTTCCTCTTCGGCCTGCGCGTCGAGGAGGTTACGGCGTTGCGTACGGCTGGCTATCGGCCGCACGACTACTACGAGGCCAATGAAGAGCTGCGCCGGGCCATCGACCAGATCGCCAACGGCGCTTTCGCCGCCGGCGACCCGTCCCTGTTCGAGCCAATCGTCCGCTCGCTGCTGGATCGCGATGAGTTCATGGTGCTGGCCGACTATGCACCTTATATCACCTGTCAGGAGGAAGTCGATCGTCGCTTCGTCGATGTCCAGGGCTGGACGCGGTCGTCGATCCTGAACTCGGCCCGCTGCGGCTTCTTCTCGTCTGACCGGGCCATACGCCAGTATGCCGACGAGATCTGGAAGGTCAGCCCATTACCGGTAAAATAAGGGCTGGGCGCGGGGTGAGGGTCAACAGGCCCATACCCCGCCCCGGTCACGAGTTGTATTGTCCTAGCCACGCACAGCAGGTGCGCCACACAGGAGGTGTGCGCCATGTCACATATAATCGCCATCACATTCGATGATCCCCACGAGGCGGAGCGTGTCCGCGACTCTTTGAGCGAAGTTGAGCACCAGGGACGGCTGAACCTCGACGACTCAGCCGTCGCCGTCAAGGATAGCCACGGCCGGTTGCACGTCCACAACGAGGTTGACCGCGGCATTAAGGTTGGCGCGCTGGGCGGCGGGATGGTGGGGCTGCTCATCGGCCTCATCTTCGGCGGGCCGATCGGCAGCATGCTCGTCGGCCTGTTCGGCGGCGCGCTGATGGGTTCGTTAGCCGGGCTGGGTGTAGACAAGACCTTCATGCAGGATGTGGAAGAGTCTATGTCGCCCAACTCTTCGGCGCTCTTCTTCATTCTGCGCCAGGAAGACCCGGACGAGGCCATTGAGGCGCTGCGCCCCTATCGGGGCAAGGTCTACCACACCTCGCTTTCCCCGGAAGACGAGGCGGCCTTGCGGCGGGTGCTGTTGGACTAAGCGCCCCACCGCGGCCGCCATCCCCCGCGTCGCTAGCCACGGTGCGTGTCCGCCGGCTAGCGACGCATTTCGCTTTCTTCAGGCCACCGGCCCCGGCAACGAGTGGCCTGTGTGCCGGCAAGTCAGTCATTGAGTTTTCAGAGAGATACTGCTATAGTAGGTAAGTAGGCCGCATTACAACCGTCATATTCATCACCTTTGCATTAGGAGGTCTTCGCTATTATGGCTACTGCTGCTTCGGCTTTTGATCAACAGAAAAAGGCTATGCCCTGGTGGATTCCGCTGGTCGAGGGCATCGCCCTGATCATCGTCGGCGTCCTTCTCTTCACCAGCCCGCTGGAGGCCATCATCAGCCTCACGCGCGTGCTGGGTCTCTTCTGGTTCCTGTCCGGCATCTTCGAGATCGCGAGCATCTTCCTCGAGCGCTCGGCCTGGGGCTGGAAGCTGATCGGTGGCCTCATCGGTCTGTTGGCCGGTTACTATCTGATCACGGCGCCCGTGGCCGGCGCGCTGGTGCTGAGCTTCACCCTCGTCGTGATGCTGGGCGTCCACGCTCTGCTGCTGGGCATCGTCCACATCGTCCAGGCGCTGCGCGGTGCCGGCTGGGCGTTTGGCGTGATCGGCATCATCAACATCATCTTCGGCGTCCTGCTGCTGGGCAACACGCTCGTCGGCATGGCCACCCTGCCGTTTGTGATCGCCGCCTTCGCTATCATCGGCGGCATCGCCGCGATCTTCATGGCCCTGCGTTTGCGTTCCGCCTAACGACGCACCCGGGACATCGCTTTATCATCAGAAGGGGGTTGTGCGGCCGCAACCCCCTTTTTTGTTAGCTCCTGTCTGGCCGTTTCGTGTTCTTATGTAGACTAATTTCACGTCAGCTTCATTGTAAGAAACCTTTCGTATACTATACTGTAGATAGAGGTAGTGGTATCGGCATTGCGTATAAATGCCTGTCTGATAGTAATCATAGAAGGTAGAGAAGAGAAGTACCGGAATTACACGGAAATGTTCGTCAGGTGGCGGACTGGAGGCATGCAGTGAAGCAGTTTATCGGATTCATCGGTTTTATGGCCTTGCTCATTGTCGCCTGGGTGAGCATGTTGGGGCCGCAGGGGGGCATGGGCGGAATTCCTCAACAGGAAGTTGATCAACTCCCCAGCGTGACCTTTTTGGGCGAAGGCCCCGGTACGTTTACCCACGACCCCGAGAACACCTTCGTCATTAAATATCGCCGCAACAACTACAAGAACGAAACTGGCGAGTCCTACACCACCGACTCCAGCGAGCGCGTCTGGAGTTTCAACTTCGTTCCCGATGACGGCGTGTATCCCTATCACTCGACCGAAAGCTTCGGCCCGGTGAAGATGGGTTGTGTCGTCCAGTTCGTGCAGATCGACGACGACGTAGACGAGCGCATCAACACCTTCAGTATCAACGCCGACAAGATCTATACCGTTGCTCAGGGCATGGTGACCTATGGCTCCTTCATTGTCCCGCGCGACGGCGAGTTGATCTTCACGGCCATCGACAGCGTTGGCCTGGTCGTGCGCGTCTGCCAGGACAAGGTTACGCTAACTCCCTCGGTGACGCCGACAGAGACGGCCACGGCCAGCCTGACGCCGACCATTACGCCGACGTTCACACCGACACTGACGCTGACGCCGACCCTGACGCTGACACCGACCTTGACGCTGGTCCCCACAGCCACGGCGACCGAGGAAATGACGGCCACGCCGACGGCGACGGGCACCCTGCCGGCGACGGAGACGCCCACGGCCACGGCGACCACGCCCATCACCCCGACGAACACGGCGACAGCCACCCTGCCGCCCACAGAGACACCGACGGCCACGCCAACGCTGACGCCGCCGCCCGGCCCCAACGAGATGACCGCCACGCCGACGGCGACGGCGGAGCCGGACATCCCGCGCCTGCCGACCTGCCTGCGCATCAACTTCGAGGTTGGCCCGGACAGCGCGCGCCGCGGTACCTTTGTCGTCCAGGAAGTGGGCGGCCACGTGCTGGCGACGTGGTGGGCCGAAGAGAGTTGGATGGACAGCGGCTGGGTGCGCGATATAGATATCACCTTCCCGGCCGTCTACGTGCAGGTGTTCTGGGTCAAGGGCGATGGCTCGCCGCCAGTAGAGATGACCATCCTGAACCCGGCGCCGGGCACGAACTATGGCTGGCTGGCCCGCGGTCGCTGCCACGCGCTCGAAGTGGCTTGGCCCGGCTAAAGATGCCGCCCGAGTACTGTTAGGGCAAGGACGTCAGGCTCTGTCTAGGGAGCCTGGCGTCCTTTGCTTTTGGCCGCCCGCCCGCGTTGGCGTACAATGGACGGCGCTAGACCATCCGTTCTTGAGTGAGGAGCGCATGTCCGATAGTCTGCCCGATGACCTGCCCGAAGCGCCCGACCCGGCCGAGCTGCCCGCCGCGGCGCAATGGATGATGGCCCAGGCCGCCGCGGCCGATACCGCTGCCGCGCGCGCTAAGCCCGAGCTGTACTTCACCCCTCTGCCGGAGCGCGAAGCGCGCATTGTCGATGGCTTGCGGGCCAACGACAAACTGACCGCCGGGTTGGCGCCGGCCGCCGCTGCCGCCCTGACCGAGTGGGGTGCGGCCATGGGACGTTTCGTCGTCGCTGAGACGGACGGCCTGGACGACGCCACGGCCGAGGGCCTGTTGCAGACCCGCGTGCGTGCCGCCCGCCAACTGATGATCCACGTCGCTCGGGCCGCCACCGACCCACCCGCGCCCGGCGTCGGGCCGCTGGACACCGCCCTGCGCCAGGCCGACATCGTCTATGGCCGGCGCTACCGCGCGCCCGACGGCATCGCCGTCGGCCGGGCGCTGGCCCGCTGGTCGGCCGCCGCCGGGCACCCCGCATGGCAGATCGCCGAGCTGCGCGCGTTCGTCGAGGCGCAGGTTCGTCCGGAGACGGAGGCCGCCGGTGACGACACGCGCCGGGACTGAGCGTCGCCGGGCGACGCTGGCGCTGCTGCCCTGGCTGCTGGCGCTGTTGGCGGCTTGCGCCAGCCGGCCGCCGCTGCTTGATGTGCCCCAGCCGCGCCCGCCACTGGCCGAGCGCACGCCGCTGCCCACCGTCGCCCCGCTTGTGCCTACCCCGGCCATCTCGTCGCCTGCCCCACCCGTGGCCCCGTCGCCAGTCATCACGGCACCTGTGCCCCTGCCGACGCTGCCTTCGGCTGGCGGCCAACTGCCGCGTGATATTGGCTTCGACGCGGGCGCGTGGGCGGTGCTATTCAGCCCCGGCGCGCGCGGCAACCAGGCCAACGGCCAGTACATCATCGACAAGCTGATCGGCTACATTGACGCCGCCCAGAGCACCATCGACCTGGCCGTTTTCGAGACGAACCTGACGCCGGTGGCCGAGGCGCTCATCCGCGCCCACGCGCGCGGCGTGGCCGTGCGCTGGATCACCGACGACGAGAACGGCCGCGACGCCGACGACGAGGCCGGCCGCGGCCAATTCGCGCTGCTGGAGGCCGCCGGCATCCCCGTTCGCGACGATCTGCGCTCGGCTTTCATGCACAACAAGTTCATCCTCATCGACGGCCACATTCTCTGGACGGGGTCGATGAACCTGACGACCAATGATGTCTTCCGCAATAACAATAACGTCGTCGTGCTCGATTCGCCCGCGGCCGTGGCTGTCTATGCGCGCGAATTCGAGGAGATGTGGGCGGGGCAGTTTGGGCCGCGGTCGCCTTCCAACGTCAACGGCCAGACGGTGCAGACGGTCTCAGGGCTGCCGGTGACCATCCGCTTCGCGCCGGAGGATAAGCCGTTCGACAGCCTGGTGCAGCTGGTGGCGCTGGCCAACAAGAGCATCCGTTTCATGGCTTTCTCGTTCACGCAGGATGATCTGGGGGCGGTGATGCGCCAACGCGCCAGTGAGGGCGTCGTCGTGCAGGGCATCTTCGAGACGCGCGGCAGCGAAACGGTCTACAGCGAGATGCCGGCCATGTTCTGCGCGGGGCTGGAGGTGCGGCAGGACGGCAACCCGGGCACGTTCCACCACAAGGTCATCATCATCGATGACTTCGTGGTCATCACCGGCTCGATGAATTTCTCCGACAACGCCGCCAACAGCAACGATGAGAACGTCATCGCTATCGCCGACCCGGCCATCGGCCGCCTCTATCGTGAGGAATTCGTCCGGCGCTGGGCCGAGGCCAAAGCGCCGGACATCGCTTGTGACAACTAGCCGCCGGGCCGCTTACACGCCATAAGCTGCCAGCTGCACGACCCGCCCATTGGCATCGACGACCTGATAGGTGGGCAGCCAGGCCACGCCAAACAGCGGCAGGCGCACGTCGGTCTTGCGCGGCGCAACAGTAACCTCTTTCGTATCGTCCAGCAGCGCCTGCCACTTGGCCTCGACTTCGTCCAAAATCGCTTCCATCTCCTCCTTCAGGTCGCCCACCTGTTCTTGCAGGTCGACGATGGCCTTCTCCGACTCCTCGATGTCGGCTTTGGCCTTCTCGGTCATGCGCCGCTTGGAGAGGGAACTGGACAGGCTCTTGCGTCGCCCGCCCAGGAAGCTCAACAGCGTCTCGGCGTGCTTGGCATATTCCTCGTGTTTGCGGCCCTCATAGTCGGCCTGATCCTTGACTAGCTCGCGCTCCTCGCGCTTCAGCCGCTCCTCGGCCGTCTTCAGCCGGGCGGCGAAGCGAGCCTTGACCTTTTCCAGCTCGACCTGCATCTGGTCGTCGGCGGCGTCGCGACACATCTCCTTGAAAGCGGCCTCATCCACGTCCGGCCCGGCGTAGACCTTCAGCTTGTCGTTGGCGCGCACGGTGACGCCCACCTCGCGGACAATGTAGTCCACCAGGCCGGTCTCCAGGGCGCGCATGGCCTTGGCATCGGACAGGGGCGCGACCAGGGAGGCGAAGCGGGCGTCGCGAAGGGGGGCGCGGTCCAGGGCGCGGTCGTCCAGGGGGGCCACAGCGATATCTTCCCAGCGCAGATCGGCCATGTCGGTGGTCAGCGCCGCCCAGGCGGAGCGGGTGTTCAGGCCGTACTTGGCGTTGGTAAGCTGAATGTCGGCCTGGGCCAACAGCGCCGGCCGGTAGAGGATGTCCGACTCGCGTGCCCCGGCCGGCAGGCTAACGTGCTCGCGCGCGGCGGCCTCGTCCAGAGATAGGTTGGCCGGCAGGAAGTACTCGCCCACGCCGGAGGGCACGGGCGGGCGGGTGACTGTGCCTTCGGCGTCGGGTGTGCCCGGCGTGGCCGGCCGCGTGGGCGTTTCGGCCGGCGGCGGCGCGGCCATGTTGGCCGCCGCGGCGGCTCCGGCCGGGCCGGCGGCCGCCGGCCCGGCCCCCTTCAGGGCGTTGAGGGCCGGGATTTGCGTCCGCGTCAGTGGCCCCGCCAGGTAATTCATCGCCCAGCGCGTCTGGAAGAGCAGCGGCCGCTTCTCGTGGACGTTGCGCATCAGGAAGACGCGCTTGCCGATGCCGGAGATGAGCCGGTTCAACTCGCGCACATCGACGCTGCCGTCGGCGCTGGACAGACCATCGAGCAGCCGGGCCTTGTCCTGGTCGGTGGCCAGCTTGCCGATGAACCACGTGCCGATATTGGACAGGCCCTTGTAATCGACATCGACCGGGTTCTGCGTGGCCAACACCAGGCCGACGCCAAAGGCGCGGGCCTGCTTCAACATCCGCAGCATCAGTGTCTTCGACGGCGGGTTGCCGATGGGCGGCAGATAGCCGAAGATCTCGTCGAAGTAGACCAGCGCCCGCAGCGAGGTCGTGCCGCTCTGGGTGCGCATCCAGGATTCGATGTTGGCGTAGAGCAGCGTCACGAAGAACATGCGCTCGTCTTCGCTCAGATGGGCGATGTAGAAAATGGAGTGGCGCGGCCGGCCGTCGGGCGTGTAGAGCAGCGCGCCCACATCCAGCGGCTCGCCCTGCAACCAGGTCTGGAAACTGGGCGCGGCCAGGATGCTGTTCAACCGCATGGCCAGCCCGGTGCGGTCTTTCTCCGGGAAGAAGGTGTTGACATCGAACACGCCCAGCTTGGCGAAGGGGGGCGACTGAATCTGCATGATCAGCTCGCCCAGATTGAGGTCTTGCCCCTGACTCCAGGTGTGGGCGACGAGATTGGACAGGAGGATGTGTTCGCGGCTCTGCACCGGATCGATGTCGCGCATGCCGGTCAGGCTCAGCAGGGCCGTCACTGTGCCGCTGATCTGTTCTTGCAGCACTTCCTCGTTGCCCTGCCAGGGCAGGTCGGGCGCGTTCAGGGAGGCCAGGACGCTGAGGGGCACGCCGGCCGTGGAGCCGGGCGTGTAGATGGTGAAGCGCACGCTGTCGGCCAGCTCCCGCAGGCGCTCCGGGGCAATATCCCAGTCGGCCAGGCCGTTGCGCCACATGTCGGCCGTCTCGGCCGCGGCCTGGTCTTCCGTCTTGCCGTCCTTGCGAGCGGCGTCGGCGTTGATCCACGGCTTGAAATCGGCCGGCAGCAGGTCGGGGAAATGGAGCAACAGGTTGGTCAGGTCGCCCTTGGGGTCGATCATCAGCGCCGGCACGCCGTTGAGGGCGGCCTCTTCCAGCAGACCGATGCACAGACCGGTCTTGCCGGAGCCGGTCATACCGACGACGACGGCGTGGGTGGTCAGGTCTTCGGAATCGTAGAGCAGAGCGTCGTCGAGGAGCTTGCTCGTCGCCGCGTCCCATTGTTTGCCCAGATAGTACTTGCCTTTGGTGTCCAGCATGGTGCATTCCTCCGCGCCCAGAGTGTAGCCCAACTTTCGGCCGGGGACACGAAATAGAACGGTAATAGAACACAGGTAACATGGATGGACGCGGATAAGCATTGGTTCGAGCTGGCGCGTGCGAACTCGTCCCATCCGCGCCGGCCACGTTCCATTCTCCACCTATCGCCGTGGCTGCTATAATCGGGGGCATATGAGCAACCGCCGCCACTGGGCACTCGCCGTCAGCCTGCTCGTCCTCTACTTTGCCGCCGCCGTCCATATGGCCTTCGCCTTGCCGGCCCACGCGACGCCCAACGAGTTGCTCAACTTTGAGTACATCCAGGTCATGCGCCAGATCCGCGGCCTGCCCAACCGCGGCCTGGTCGATAGCGAGGTGCGCTACACCGAGTGGCACCAGCCGCCGGTCTACTTCGCCTTTGCAGCGCTGTTCGGGCTGGCCGTGCCCGTGGAGCCGGCGACCGTCAACCCGCCGCCGCCCATCGTTGTCGAGGCCAACCCCCACTACCTGAGCACGCCGCGCGGTAACCTGAACCCGGTTGTCCACATTGACCCGACGAACACGCCGCTGCTCTACACCAGCCGCGTGGCCGCGGCGCTGCTGGGGGCCGTGGGGGTGGCCGCGCTCTATGCCGCCGGGCGGCGCATCTTTGGCCCGGCCGTTGGCCTGCTCATGGCTTCGCTCCTGGCCTTCCAGCCGACCTACCTCCACCTCAGCGGCTCGGTCAACAACGACATGCCCCTGACGGCCATGACCGCGCTGGTCATGGGCTACGCCGTGCTGCTGCTGGATGACGCCCGGCGGGCCGCCGCCCACGGCCGCCGCCTGCCGGCGGGGCGCTACTTCCTGCTCGGCCTGCTCTGCGCCGCGGCCATCCTGACCAAGGCCAACGGCGTCTTTGTCTTGGTCTTTCCGGCGGTTGTCCTGGGAACGCAACTCGCGCGGGCGCTGCGCGCGGGCGACGGGGCGTGGGTGGGCCGGCTGCGGCCGGCGCTGGTCGCCGCGTCGGCCACGGCCGCCGGGCTGCTGCCGCTGTGGGCGGGCTGGCTGTGGCTCAACACAGTGCGGATGGGCGACACGCTGGGGCTATCGGGCAGTCTGCCCGCCGGTCGCGTTCTGCGCCTCAGCCCGCTCGACTTCGGCCACATCGTCCCCTTCCTGCCGGCCGTCTGGCGCAGCTACTGGCTCGACTGGTCGGCCGGCGACGTGGGTTATGGGCCGGACTGGCTCTATGTGCTTTGGCTGGTGGTGGCCGTGGCCATGCTGCTGGGCTGGCTGCGTCGCCGGACGGACAAGGGCGGCGCGACCCTGGCCACGGGCATGGTGCTGCTGGGCTTTCTGGGTATCTCCTACCTCTACTTTGCCGTCAAGGCGCTGACGGTCAAGGAGGCGGGCTGGATGGTGCCGGAGGGGCGTTGGTGGCTGCCGGGGCTGCCGATGCTGGCCTGGCTGCTGGCGGCCGGCTATGCGCGCTGGTGGCCGCCGCGCCGCCGCGTCGCCGCCGGTCTGGCCGCCGCGGCCGTGCCGCCGATGATCGCTTTGGGTCTGCTGGCGTTGCACCTGCCCGGCCTTTACCCCACGGCGCAGCCAATAGCCGCCGGCTGGCCGCGGCAGGCTGACAGCCTGCGCTACGGGCCGCTGGAGTTGTTGGAGGCCACGGCCGGCGACGCGACAACCGGCCAAGCGTCAGCGGTCGTCCTGACGTGGCGGGCCGAGGCCGGCATCACCGCCGACTACACCGTCAATGTCCAACTGCTGGCCCAGGAGCCGGGCGGCTGGCGCAAGCTGGCCGAGCACAACAGCTTTCCCGGCCAGGGCATGAACCCGACACGCGGCTGGCGGGCGGGCGAGGTCTGGCGCGACCGGTTGACATTGCTGCCTGAGGGCGCGCTGAACGGGCCGACGCGGGCGGCCGTGCAGGTGCGCGTGACCGAGGGCGGCCCGGCCCCCATCGTCACCGGCTCGCCGCAACCGCCCGCGCCCGATGTCCCGCGGCGCGAGCTGCCGCCGGCGCGCGACGGCCATCCGGTCGATCCGCCGCTGGTGGCCGAGGTGGTGGTGCGGCCGGCCGCGCCGCTGACGCCACCGCGCGAGGGGGAGGGGCCGCTGTTCGCCGGGGCCTTCGCGCTGGTCGACGCGGTTGTGGCGACGACGGCCGAGGGGCCGAGCGTGACGCTCTGGTGGCGGGCCACGGCCGCGCCGCCGATCGACTACACGATCTTCGTCCACCTGGTGGACGCCGCCGGCAACGCCGTGGCCCAGGCCGACGGCGTGCCCAACGACGGCCTCAGCCCGACGGGTATCTGGCAGCCGGGCGACGTGGTGCGCGACGTGCGCCGCTTCCCGCCCGGCACGGTGTTGCCGCCGGACGGCCGTATTCTTGTGGGAGCCTATCGCCCCGACACGGGCGAGCGCGCCCCAGCGACGCTGGACGGCGCGCCCTTGCCCGATAACGCGGCGACCGTTGTGCTCGGCGACGAGTGAAGGGACGCGCCCGACTCGCGACCGGCAACAGAGGAGTGGAATGAAACCGACTCGAACCCTGCCCCTTGTCCTGACGGCAATCGCCGGCCTGCTTGGCCTGATGATCTTCATGAGCCTGCCGCCCAGCGGCGAGGCCGCGCCCGACCTGACGCCGACGCCGCGCCACCGTGTCCTGTTGCCCCATGTGCGCTATGACCTGGCACCGACGCCGACGGTCACCCCCACCCTGCCGCCCACGCCGCCGCCGCCAATCTATAGCGCCTCGGCCTGGCTGACGATCACGCGCTTCAAGCCGCTCAACGCCAGCACGTTCAACACCGGCTCGTTCATCGTCGGCAACGATTCGCTCCACGGCGAACGGCTGACCGAACTGCGCCTCGATCTGAGCACGGCCATCTTCCCCGACATGGTCTTCGACCCGTTTGGGCAAGCGGGCGACACCGTGGCCAAGACCTACACCCTCGACAACGGCCTCAAGCAGGCCAGCTACGCCTTCGAGGGGCCGCACGACGGCGGCTTCGATGTGCTGGTGCTGCGCTACAATGGCTTTGACCCCGGCGACTTCTCGTCGTTCTCCGTCGACGTCGATCCGACGAGCATCAAGGGCGTCGGCGCGCCCGGCCCGGCCGAATCGGGCAGCGTCGGCGGGCTGGAGCTAGTCGGGGCGACGGTGACGGCCACGTTCGACAACGGCACGACCATCACCGGCCAGGTCTACCGGCTGGCCGACGACGGCGGGGTGGGTGGCCACCACAGCGGCGGCACGGCCGTGCTGCGCGAGGGGCTGCCGCCGCGGCCGCAGATCGGCATCCGGGGCGCGAACCCGCCCGCGGTCGTGACGGCCGCCAATCAGACCGTGCGTGTCGTCGGCCCGCCCGGACGGCCGGTGACGGTGCTGGTCGTGGAGGGCGGGCTGTTCCTGGACGGCGTGCCCAACGGCGGCTTTGACATCGACCCGTTTGAGGCCAATAGCGCCGTGGATGTGCGCGAGTACACGGCCGTTGTCGGCGGCAGCGGCTTCGTCGATGTGCCCATCATCCTGATGAAACAGAACGCCCAGAGCGGCATCCACGCCATCACAGCCGTCTTCGACAACCACTATGGGCTGAAGGGGCTGGTGGCCGCGCCACTGGTGCTGGAGTTGGAGTAGCGCGTGGGCGGGCAGGTCGCGCCGCCCAGTTGTGATAGAATGCACAGGCACAAAATGAACCGCGCCGGTTGGCCCGCCACGAGCGGCCGCCGGCGCGGCAAGGAGAACCGTCAATGACCACATCACCATCCTCCTCCGCGCGCCGTCTATGGCCGGTATTGATCCTGGGCCTGTTGGCTGTCGTCGTCCTGCTGGCCACGCCGGGCGCGCGCGCCGCACGCGAGGCCGCGGGGCCGAGCAAGATTTTCATGCCCCTCGTTCGTGTGCCCACGCCGCCGACGTTCGAGGTGTCGCCCCTGGTCGATCTGGGGAACATCACCATCACCGACATCGCCAATGCCGGCGACGAGCGTCTGTTCGCCGCCGATCGCGAGGGCCGGGTCTACATCATCTACCCCAACGGCAGCATCGCCCCGGATCTGTTTATGGATGCGCGGCATCTGGTGCAGTTGGGCGGCGACGGCAACGAGAACGACTTCGAGCAGGGCCTTCTGGGCCTGGCCTTTCACCCCAACTACCCGGCCACACCCTACATCTACTTCGCCCATACGACGCCGCGCACGATCACCGTCTCGCGCGTCACTCTGAGCGCAACAAACCCGAACAAGGTCGATCCCACGACCTTCACGCCCCTGATCTTCGAGCGCAAGCCGGACAAGGACAGCGCCGGCAACCTGAGCGCCGTCCACAATGCCGGCGACCTGGCCTTTGGGCCAGATGGCTACCTCTACATCCCCATCGGTGACGGCGGGCCAGACCCGTATGATCCCTGGGGCGTGCCCGGCGACCCCAACAACCACTCCCAGCGCTTCGACACCATCTTCGGTTCCATCCTGCGTATCGACGTGGATCCCACGCGCGGCGCGGCGGCCGATTGCGGCATCAAGGGCCGCTACTCCATCCCGCGCGACAACCCCTGGATGGGCGACGCGGGCTGCGATGAGCTGTGGGCCAAGGGGTTGCGCAACCCGTGGCGCATCTCGTTCGACAAGCTCAACGGCGACCTTTACATTGCCGACGTGGGCGAGTGGCACCGCGAGGAAGTCAACTATTGGCCGCGCGCGGCCGGCGGCGGGGCCAACTTCGGCTGGCACTGTTATGAGGGCACTTTCGACTACGCCACCTATCAGCAGCCCAGCTTCCCGCAATTCGCCAACACCTGCCCGGCCGGCCGCACTTATGTCCCGCCGGTGTTCGAGTATGACCACAGCGGCGGCGAATGTTCCATCATCGGCGGCCTGCTCTACCGTGGCCAGAAGTACCCGACGCTCTACGGGCGCTACTTCTTCACCGACTGGTGCAGCGGGCGGATGTGGACGATGACGCGCGAAACCGGCGCGTGGCGGACTGAATCGGCCGGCCGGATTCCGCTGCCCTTCAGCACCTTTGGCGAAGACATCCACGGCGGGCTATACGCCGGCGTCTACATGGACGGCACGATCTACAAGCTCAACGTGCGCTAGAGGCGTGCGGGGACGTATGAAGGCCGTTCTAACCGGAGCCACGGGCTTCATCGGCGGGGCCATGGCCCGGCGGCTGGCGACCGAGGGCGTGGCCGTCCACGCCCTGACGCGCCCCGGCGCGGACCGGACGCGCCTGGCCGGGCTGCCGATCACGTTCCACAGCGGCGACTTCACGGCCCCGGCCGGCCTGACGGGCCTGTTCGACGGGGCGACCTGGGTCATCCACGCCGCGGGCATGCTTGGCCGGGCGGGAGTGCCTGAAGCCGAATACCGTCGCGTCAACGCCGCAGGCGCGCGCGCCTTCCTGGCCGCCGCCGCCGCTGCCTGGCGCGACGGCCGCACGGCGGCCGATCTGCGCGTGCTGCACGTCAGCACCGCCGGCGTCCTCGGGGCAGGGAGGAAGGATGAGGGCGGAGGGAGGAAGGATGAAGGCGGAAGGATGGAGGATGACCCTTCATCCTTCCTCCCTCATCCTTCCTCCTTCGAGACGCTGGCCCCCAGCAACGCCTACGAGCGCAGCAAGGCGCTGGCCGAGCAGTATGCCGCCGCGCTGGCCGGCGAGGGGCTGCCGCTGGTTGTCGCCCGGCCGGAGTTCATCTATGGCCCCGGCGATTTGCACGTACTCGGCCTCTTCCGGGCCATCCAGCGCGGCCAGTTCTTCTATATCGGCGACGGCAACAACACCTGCCACCCGACCTATATCGATGATCTGGTCGACGGGCTGCTGGCCTGTCTGTGGCGGGGCGCGCCGGGCGGGGTCTACACCATCGCTGGGCCGCGGACGCTGACCTTCCGCGAGCTGGCCGAGACGATCGCCGCCGAGCTGGGCGTCAGGCCGCCGCGCTGGCGCGTGCCCCGGCGGCTGGCCTGGCTGGGCGCGGCCGGGCTTGAAGGGGTGGGCCGGCTGACCGGCCGCGGCGTGCCCCTCAGCCGCGACGGCGTGGCCTTCTTCAGCGAGTCACGCGGCTCGTCTATTGCCCGCGCCCGGGCCGAGCTGGGCTATGCGCCGCGCGTCGATCTGCGCGAGGGGGTGGCGCGGACGGTGGCGTGGTATCGGGGGGAGGGGCTGTTGTAGCACGGTTTTCGTAGCACAGCCTGTTAGGCTGTGGCCAGCGACGACAGCCTGACAGGCTGTGCTACTGCATGCCGCTGGTCAGGTCTCAGGTCAAGTTGTAGCACGGTTTTCGTAGCACAGCCTGTTAGGCTGTGGCCAGCGACGACAGCCTGACAGGCTGTGCTACTGCATGCCGCTGGTTAGGTCTCAAGTCAATTGGTGACAACTGAAAAGCCGTGGTGGTTATAGGCCTTAGCATCCCGGAACAGTGTTACAATGACCCTCGGCCAAGTCCCCGTCGCCGCTGCGGTCGATTCGGCCGCTGGCGTGAATGATGTTGAAAGATATCGTGGACGTGAAACCGCTGGACGGCTACCGGCTGTATCTCCGCTTTGAGGATGGCGCCCAGGGCGAAGTGGATGTGGCCGAATTGAATCGCGTTCACGGGCGCGTTCGCCGCGCTGCGCGACAAAGCCGTTTTCGATCAAGTACGCGTTGACCCGGCGTTGGGGACGGTTGTCTGGCCGGACGGCGGCGATTTCGACCCGGATGTGCTCTACGCCCCGGCCACGGGCGAGCCGCTGCCCGACTTCACGCCGGAGTGGGGTAGAGGGTAGGGCGCGGCCGGGCGTTGTCGCCTTCTCCCAGTCACGTATAATCCGACCATCCCGTTTCGGATCGCCGTGACCATGCCGCAACTGAACCTGAAGCCTGCCCACAAGATCATCGCCAACTACTATAAGGCCCTGGCCGAGAGCGGCCAATTGAGCCTGTTGCACGAGGGCGCGGTCGCGCCCCACTTCGCCGCCCTGCTGCGCGCCCTCGCCGCGCCCCTGGGCTGGACGTTGCAGGAGCAGTACCCCCTGCCGCGCAAAGGGCAACACCCGCTGCGCCTCGACGGCGTGCTGGTCGACGCCTTCAACCTGCGCCACGGCATCTGGGAGGCCAAGGACGGCGACGACGATCTGGAGAAGGAAGCGCGGGCCAAGTTCCGGCTGGGCTACCCGGCCGACAACATCCTCTTCCAATCGCCCACGCGAGCGCTGCTCTACCAGGACGGCCGCCTCGTGGCCGACGAGGACATCGCCGACCGCGAGCGCCTGGTCAGCATTCTGCGGCTGTTCTTCGAATATGAGCCGCCCGCCTTCGAACAGTGGCAGGAGGCCGTGGCCGAGTTCAAGGACAAGGTCCCGGAATTGGCCCAAAGCCTGCTGGCCCTCATCGAGACGGAGCGCCGCGAGAACAAGCGCTTCGTCGACGCCTTCGAGGGTTTCGTGGAGATGGCCCGGCAGGCGATCAACCCCAACATCGCCATCGCCGCCGTCGAGGAGATGCTCATCCAGCATTTGCTGACCGAGCGCATCTTTCGCAGCGTCTTCAACAACCCCGACTTTGCCCAGCGCAACGTCGTCGCCCGCGAGATCGAGCGGGTCATCGAGGCCCTGACGAGCCGCGCCTTCAGTCGCACCCAGTTCCTCGGCCGCCTCGACCGCTTCTACAAGGCCATCGAGGAGACCGCGGCGACCATCGACAACTATAGCCAGAAGCAGAGCTTCCTCAACACCGTCTACGAGCAGTTCTTCCAGGGCTTCAGCGTCAAGGTGGCCGATACCCACGGCATCGTCTACACGCCGCAGGCGGTCGTCGATTTCATGGTGCGCTCCGTCGATGACATTCTGCGGCGCGAATTCGGCAAGGTCGATGGGCTGGCCGCCGCCGGCGTGGCCATCCTCGACCCGTTCGTGGGCACGGGCAACTTCATCCTGCGGGCCATGCGCCAGATGCCGCGCACGCGCCTGGCCGACAAGTACCGCCGCGAACTGTTCTGCAACGAGGTCATGCTGCTGCCCTATTACATCGCCAGCATGAACATCGAGCACGAGTACCTCGACCTGACCGGCAGCTACGAGCCATTCGAGGGCATTACCCTGGTGGATACGTTCGAGCTGGCCGAGGCCAGGCAGCCGTCGCTCTTCGCCCGGGAGAACACCCAGCGCGTCCAGCGGCAGAAGGCCACGCCCATCTTCGTCATCGTCGGCAACCCGCCCTACAATGCCAAGCAGATCAACGAGAACGACAACAGCAAGAACCGCCGCTACCCGGTCATCGACAAGCGCGTGGCCGCCACCTACGCCGCCGATTCGCGGGCCAGCAACAAGAACCTCCTGTCCGACCCCTACGTGAAAGCCTTCCGCTGGGCGTCCGACCGCATCGGCGAAGAGGGCGTCGTCGCCTTCATCAGCAACAGCGGCTTTGTGGACGGCATCGCCTTCGACGGCATGCGCGATCATCTGCGGCGCGACTTCGACGAACTCTACATCCTCGATCTGGGCGGCAACGTGCGCCGCAACCCCAAGCTGTCGGGCACAACCCACAACGTCTTCGGCATCCAGGTCGGCGTCTGCATCAGCCTGCTGATCCGGCGCAGCGCGGGCGAGCGCGCCGGCCGTGTCTTCTATGCCGCCGCCGGTCAGGATTGGCGCCGGGAACAGAAGTATGCCTATCTCGATGCGGCCGCGGATTGGCGCGGCGTGGAATGGACCGAACTCCACCCCGACAAGCGCTACACGTGGCTGACACAGGGCATGGAAGTCGGGTATGAAAGCTTCTTGCCGATGGGATCGAAGGAAGCCAAAGCCGACGCGAGCCATCCCGCCATCTTTGCCAACTTCAGTAATGGCGTCAAGACCAATCGGGATACGTGGACTTACAACTTCAACCGCCAAGCCCTGGCCGACAACATGCGCCGGACAATCGACGCCTATAACGAGCACGTCTACCGCCGCCAGCGCGCTGCGGGCAAGATCGACGCCGACAGTTTTGTGGTCTACGACGAGAAGCGGATTAGTTGGAGTGAATCTCTGAAGGCAAATTTGAAACGCGGACATCTGGCCGAATTCGACGAGAGTCATACTCGCGATTCGCTCTATAGGCCCTTTACCAAACAGCGTCTCTACTTCGACCGATTATTCGTCGAAAGGGTCTACCAGTTCCCGCATATCCTGCCCACTGCCGAAAGCGAACGAGAAAACAGAGTTATCTGCGTCAACATGACCTCAGAGCGACCTTTCACCTGTCTGATGACAAACATCATTCCAGATCTCGTTTCAACAGGGGGGTTCGGCTCTCCAACCCAATGCTTCCCCTTCTACACCTACGACGAAGACGGCCGCAACCGCCGCGAGAACCTCACCGACTGGGCGCTGGCCCAGTTCCGCGCCGCCTACGACGATGACGCCATCAGCAAGTGGGACATCTTCCACTACATCTATGCCCTGCTCCACCAGCCCGCCTACCGCGCGACCTACGCCGCCAACCTGCGCCGCGAACTGCCGCGCATCCCCTTCGCCCGCGACTTCCACGCCTACGCCGCCGCCGGCGCGCGCCTGGCCGAACTGCACGTCGCCTACGAACACCAGCCCGAGTACCCCCTGGCGCGCATCGAGAACCGCGACGCGCCGCTCGACTGGCGCGTGGCCAAGATGCGCCTGAGCAAGGATCGCACGCAGCTCATCTACAACGACTTCCTGACCCTGGGCGGCATCCCGCCGGCCGTCTTCGAGTACCGCCTGGGCAACCGTTCGGCGCTCGATTGGGTTATCGACCAATACCGCGTGACGACCAACCCGCGCAGCGGCATCGTCAACGACCCCAACCGCGCCGACGACCCGCAATACATCGTCCGCCTCATCGGCCAGGTCATCACCATCAGCCTGGAAACGCAGGCCATCGTCGCCGCCCTGCCGGCAGGGATGAAGGAGGAAGGATGAAGGATGAAGTGTGATTCCACGCGGCTTAATCGCCCGCCTCCGCCACCCGCCGCCCCCACTCATCGACATACGCCAGCGACTGGTGCCGGAAGTACGTGTTATACAGCTCAGCGTAGTGCCCGCCGGCGGCCATCAGCGCGTCGTGGGTGCCCTGCTGGATGATTTCGCCGTCGCGCATGACGATGATGCGGTCGGCGTGGCGCACGGTGAACAGCCGGTGGGCGATGACGATGGAGGTGCGGTCGCGCATGATGTCTTGTAGCCCGATCTGAATCTGCGCCTCGGTGAAGGGATCGACGCTGGCCGTGGCCTCGTCGAGGATGAAGATGGCCGGGTCTTTCAGCACTACGCGCGCCAAAGCCACCAGCTGCCGCTGGCCCATGCTCAGATTGCCGCCGCGCTCGCCCACGTCGGTGGCCAGCCCGGCCGGCAGCGCCGCCAGCCACTCACCGCCGCTGATGGTCCGCGCGGCGCGGGTCACGTCGTCGTCCGTCGCCTCCGGGCGGCCGTAGCGGATGTTGTCGGCCACACTGCCGCTGAACAGGAACGGCTCTTGCGGCACAAGGCCGATCTGCCGCCGGTAGGAACCCAGGTCGAGGCGGCGCACGTCGCGGCCGTCGATCAGCAACTCCCCGCCCTGGAACTCGTAGAAGCGCATGATGAGCTTGCCGACGCTGCTCTTGCCCGCGCCGGTGTGGCCCACCAGGGCGACCGTCTCGCCGGGGCGGATGTCGAGCGAGAAGTCGGGCAAGACGACCTCGCGGCCGGTGTAACTGAAGCGCAGGTGGCGGAATTCGATGTGGCCCTCTGTGGAAGGTTCCAGGTTCCAGGTTCCAGGTTCCAGGGAAGACGCCTCTGTGCTGGAACCTGGCTCCTGGAACCTGGCTCCTACTCTGGCCCCTACCGGCTCGGCCGCCAGCTGCCGCACCTTCGGCTCGCGGTCGATGAGGGCGAAGACGCGCTCGGCGGCCGACAGACCATCCTGGAATTGGCTCCAGAAGGACGCGATGCTGGTCATGGGGAACCAGAAGAGGCCCACCGCCTGCATGAACAGATACCATTCGGCCGGGCTGATCGAAGTCCGCGTGGTCAGGCCACCGAAGTAGACCAGCACGGCCGTGCCCAGCCCCGAGCCGATGCCCAGGATGGGGAAGATGCCGCTGAGCGTCAGACCGCGGGTCAGACCGACGCGATAGCCCTGGCGGTTGTTGGCGTCGAAGGTGGCGTAGATGGCCGGTTCCTGGCGAAATGTCTTGGCCACCTGGATGCCACTGATCGACTCCTGAATCTGGGCATTGATGACGGCGATGACGCGGCGGGCGTTGGTCGTCACGCGGCGGGCCAGCCGGCGGAAGCTGAGGGCCAGCACACCCGCCAGCGGGGCCATGGCCACCAGCAGCAGCGTCAGGCGCGCATTGATGGTCAGCAGGTAGACCATCACCAGCAGCACTTGCAGCACCTGGCTGATGAGGTTGAGCGTCAGGTTGACCACTTCGGCGAAGTCGACCGTGTCCGATGTGACCCGGCTGACGATCTTGCCCGACGGGTGTTCGTCGTAGAAGGATAAGTCGTGGCGGACCGTGGCGTTGAAGACATCCTCGCGCAACTTCAGGACGACGTTGCTGGTGACGCGGGCGGAGAACATCTGCCGGATGTAGTTGAACACCCAGGCCGACGCGCCGATCAGGCTGACGCCGAGGGCCAGCAGGGCCATGACAGTCAGGGTGGCCGCGGCGGGGTTATCACCCAGCAGGCCGACGGCGCGGGCGATGACGATTGGTCCCAGCGCGCCCATGAACGAGTTGAGGGTGATCGTCGCGGCAATGAGCAACATGCGGCCGCGATGGGGCCGGAAGTAGCTGACGATGCGCCGCAACAGGTCGCCGTCGCTATATTGCCGGTCGTAGCTTTCGCTTTCCAGACCATCAAGGATGAAGCCCATGAGTGTATCTCGCTAATGGTCAGTAGGTCAGTGGGCCGTCGTCGGCCGTCGGCGGCCCCTCTACTCATACACTGAGAAGATGCGCTGGTAGTCGGCCGAGCGGGCCAGTAGCTCGTCGTGCGTGCCCTGGTCGGTGATGCGGCCGCCCTTCAGCACCAGGATGCGGTTGGCCCAGCGGATCTGGCTGAGCCGATGGGTGATCAGGAAGGTCGTCCGCTGCCGGCTGATGCGATACATCGCCTGCTGGATGCGATCCTCGGTGGCGCTGTCGATAGCGCTGGTGCTGTCGTCGAGGATGAGGATGCGCGGGTTGGTCAGGAAGGCGCGGGCGATGGCAATGCGCTGCCGCTGGCCACCGGAGAGAGCCACGCCGCGCTCGCCGACCTCAGTGTCATAGCCCTTCTCGAAGCTCATGATGAAGTCGTGGGCCTGGGCCTCGCGGGCCACGGCCTCGATCTGCTCCGGCGTGGCCTCCGGCACACCGAAGGCGATGTTTTCGGCGATGGTGCGCGAGAAGAGGAAGACATCCTGCTCGATGGTGGAGATTTGTGAGCGCAGCGACTCCAGATTCCAGTCGCGCACGTCGACGCCGTCCACGAACACCTGGCCGCCGTCGACATCGAAGATGCGGTTGATGAGCCGCGTCATGGTGCTTTTGCCGCTGCCCGTCTGGCCGACGATGGCCACCGTCTCGCCCGGTTGGGCGACAAAGCTGATGTCCTTGAGAATGTGGGGCGATTCGGCCGAAGGCGATCCTCCTGAATCGCCCGACGGGGCACCGTAGCCGAAGCTGACATGGCGAAACTCCACCGCGCCGGTGATGGGTTGGGCCACGCCGCTCTGGTTCTCGTCCAGCTCCGTCTCCGTGTTGATCAGCTCCAGGATGCGTCGCGCGCTGGCCACGCCAAGTTGGGCCACCTGGAAGGTGAACACGGACACAAAGGTTGGAAAGCGCAAGAAGCCGAACAGGCCGACGTAGCTGACCACCTCGCCCAGCGACAGCGCGCCCCCGCGCCAGAGCAGCATGGCGTGGAAGAAGGCCGCGCCCCAGCAGACGCTGAAGGCCAGCATGGGCAAATAGCGCGCCTGCACTTCGCCCTCGCGGACGGCGTAGTCGCGGTAGGCGGCCGCGTCGCCGACGAACTTGTCCGCCTCCTGAACCTCCTGAGCGTTGCCCTTGACGACCTCGATACCGCTGACTGACTCGGCCAGCCCGGCGTTCATGACGCCGAACGACTCGCGCAGCCCTTCGCTGATGGGGCTGAGGCGGCGAACGTAGTCGCGGATGGTGACGACGTAGAGCAGCACAAACACGATCGGCATGAGCAGCAGGCGGGTGTCGATGCGGCTGATGAAGACGATGGGGGCGACGATGCCGACGAGCGAGTCGGTGATGAGCATCAGGCCGGGGCTGAACATGATGTTGAGCATGCGCACGTCATTGGTGGCGCGGGCCATGATGTCGCCGATGCGCTGGTGGTTATGGAAGGTCTGGCTCTTGCCCAACAGGCTGACGTAGAGGCTGTCGCGGGAGTCGCGCTCGATGCGCTGGGCCATGAACTCGAAAGCCGCGTTGCGGGCCAGGCCAAAAGTGCCCTGCACGACCGCCGAGCCGAACACGGCCAGGGCCAGCAGCAAGAGCGAGTGGTTGGTCCAGCCGGGCGTGTTGAGCAGGTCGAAGCCGCGGCCGATGAGCAATTGGATGTAGCTGGCGCCGAAGTTGTTGAACCCGGCGGCGATGACGGCCAGCAGGGGCAGATGCCAGTAGTGGCGCAGCTGCGAGGCAATCCAGCGCACCGGGCCGCGCTGGTCGAACTGCTGTTGGTTTTCCAGACGAAATTCGCGGTTGACCGTGGTCGTGCTCATAGCGGGTCTTTGGGGAGCCGGGTACTTCGGCTCGGAGCAAACAAACGTTCTAACGAACGGCCATTATAAACGACTTGGAGGCAGTACACAACAACCGGCCGCTGGTGCGCCGCGCCTTCTTGAGGGGTTGGCCAAAAAGTGCCAGGCACTCAGGAAAGTGCCAGGCACTAAGAGCGCTCCCAGTGCGTCGTACTTTCTTGAGTGCGTCGCACCTTTTTGAGGAGGTGGTCAAGAAAGTGCCAGGCACTCAAGAAAGTGCCAGGCACTAAGAGCGGTGTTTAACCATAGTTCATTCTCCCTTTACGCCGCGCATAAATCGGATTAACCGCGTTGCATTCCGGTCTTAACGCCTGGGTCTTGTGGCCCACGGGCCAGCCCTAGATAATGGTGGCCGATAGAGTTGCTTGCCTGAGGATGAGAAACAAGATGTTGAAGTGGATCACGCGCAGTCTGCTGTTGACTGCCCTCCTGTTGCTGGCTGCCTGCGGCGGCGCGGCCGAACCGCCCCCGACCGTCGAACCAACGGCCGCCGCCGATCCCGCCGAGAGCGCCGACCTGGCCGCCGTGAAGGACTATGCCCTGGATAGCAGCCGCCAGATGAAGGCCGGCACGGCCGCGCTGGCGGAGACGGCCGCGGCTTATTACGAGTTGATGGCGGCGCACGGCTTCGATTACGCTGCTGCCTGGGCCGCCGACGGGCCGGCGCTGAGCCGGCTGATGGCTGACGCCAAAGCCCACTGGACGACCGCTCACACCCACTACGAACTGGACGAGGGCATCATCGCTGGCGTCCCCTCGCTGGCCTTCTTCGACACCTGGATCGACGCCGGCCCTAGCGCCGCGGAGGACTCGGCCGCGGCCTATGCCTGGACGCTGGCGCTGCCCGACGGCCGCAGTCTGCCCGGCCCCGGCAACCTGTTCCACAGCCTGCTGGAGCCGATTATCTGGGGCACGCGGGCCGAGTTCGTCGGTCTGCCGGTGGATCTGGACGGTAATGGCACGGCCGCGTTGGGCGAGGTGCTGCCGGAGGCCAACGTCTTGTTGGCCGCCGCGCGGAGCCTGGACGAAGCTACGGCGGAGATGATCACTGCCGTTGAGGGCTGGCAGCCGACGCTCAGCGACGCCTTCACCGCGCTGGCCGTCATGATCCCGACGATGAACGAGTACTTCGAGCAGTGGAAGCTGTCGGCTTATGTGGCCGAAGAGACCGAGGAGAGCGCTTTTGTCGGCGTCAGCCGTCTGTTCGACATCAACGGCATCCTGACCGGGCTGGACTTCACCTATGGCAGTCTGAGTACGCTGGTGCAGACGGCCGATCCCGCCCTCCACGCCCAGATCGCCGACGGTTTCACCGATCTGCGTGGCTACGTGGGCGACCTCTACGCGCAGGAGCGCGCCGGTACGCGCTTCACGGCCGAGCAAGCCGACCTTTTCGGCAGCGAGGCCCAGGCGCGGGCCATGGCCCTGGCCGGGCAGGTCAGCCAGGCGGCGGCGCTCCTGAACGTCACCATCGCCGAGTAGGAGCAATGGGAATGAGTACTGAACTGTGCAAGCTGAAGAAGTCGCTGAAGGGCGACTTGCCTGCCTACATCCTGCTGGTCGAGCAGCCGCGCTTTGTCTGCCTTAACTGCGGCCGCGTCGCCAACAAGAAGAAGAACCTCTGTGATCCGCAACGGATGAAGGACAAATAACTGTCCAAGAGTACATACCATGACTACATCGCCCAGCCGTCTGCGAGTTCGTTTGCCCGCCCAGCGGCGCGGCCTTGGCCTGCTGCTGCTGGCCCTATCCATGCTATTGGCGGCCCCGGTGGCGGCCCAGGGCGACGCGCCCACGCCGCCCTGGGCCGCGGCCGACGCCGTGCGCGACGCCCTCTTCGCTGCGCAGGCGGCCTTGCTGGGCAATGACCCCGCCGCCGCGGCCGACCAGGTCGCTGTGGCCATCGCCGCCGCGCCGGAGGGATTGCCACCCAACGCGGCGGCGCTGCTGGACACGGCCCTCGACGAGGCGGCCACGGCGGCACGCGCCGGCGATGGCAATGCGTTGGCCGGGGCGCGCGGGCTGGCGCAGGGGGCCATCTACTGGGGGGCCTACCTGTCCGCCCGCGCGGCCGTCGAGACCGGCGACGCGGACGCGGCCGGTCGCTGGCTGCTGGTGCGCGACTTCCGCACCAGCACGCGCTTCTCGCGCCCCGACGCCGACGCCACGCTCGCCCTGCGCGCCCTGGCCGGCGGGGCGACGGCCGGCGCTATGGCCACGGCGCTGGCCCAATTGGATGCCGACCTGCTGGATACCTATCAGGCCCGGCTGGGCGAGCATCTGGCGACGGCGGCCAACCCGTCTACCCTGTCCACCCGCCGCGCCGAAGCGGCCGGACTGGCCGCGGCCACCTGGCGCATCCTGGCCCCGGCCTACACCGCGCAGACCGCGGCCGACCCGGCCGGCATGACCGCCGCCTTTGACGGGTTGCTGCCCGCGCTGCTGAGCGGCGACGAGACCGCGGTGGCGACGACGGCGGCGCGGTTGGTCGACACGCTGGCGACCTTCCGTGCCGCGCCTCTCTCGCCCGACGACCAGGCCCGCCGGGCGGGCCAGCTGCTGCGCTACCTGGCCCTCGTGCCGGTGGAGTATGGCCGCGGGGTGACGGCCCAGACGGTCATGATCGATCTGGAGGTGCAGGAAGCCGTCACCTTCATGCGGGGGGCCGAGGCCGCCTTCGCTGACTTGCGGCTTAACCTGGCGGCCATCGACGCCGCCCAGACGGAGGTGTTGGCCGGGCAGATCACCACCGCTGTGGCCGACCTCGACGCCGCCAACCGTAAGGCCGCCGTCCTCACGCCGGAGACGATGACGGCCAACATCCAGACCATCACCGCCGGGCTGACGGCCCTCTTCCCGCCGGAGTGGACGACCAACGCCGATGCCGACTTCGACGTGCTGGCCTCGGTGCTCGACCAGATGGAGGCCGCCGCCGCGGCCGGCGACTACACCCTGGCCGAGTCGGCTCGTCTGGAGGGCTACGCCATTTTTGACTTTGGGCCGGAGCCGCGGTTGCTGGGCTTCGCGCCGCCGTTGGTGGCCCGCATCGACGGCCTCTTCTGGCAGGGCTATGGCGGCCAGACGGGTCTGGCGCAGGCCATCGCTCTGCAAGCGTCGCCGGCGAAGATCGCCGCCATCCGCGCCGACCTGGACATCGCGCTGAACGAGGCGCAGCTGACCCTGGGCGACCTGCCTAGCGCGCCGGGAGCCATCATCACCAACGCGGCCATCATCGTCTTTCGCGAGGGGTTGGAGTCAGTCGTCATCCTGGCCGCGCTCATGGCCAGCATGGTCGGCGCGATGGCCCGCCACCGCCGGCCGATGGTTCTGGGGGTCGTCCTGTCGCTGCTGGCCACGGCGGTGACGTGGTGGCTGGCCCAACAGATTCTCTCGTCGCTGACCCGCTTTGGCGAGCGGCTGGAGGCGGTCGTGTCGCTGATAGCCATCGGCATCCTGTTGCTGATCACCAACTGGTTCTTCCACAAGGCCTATTGGAAGGACTGGATGGCCGGTTTCCACCAGCAGAAGCGGCGCGTCCTCTCGGCCGAGACGGGCCAGTTCGTCGGCCTGGTCATCCTGGGCTTTACCAGCATGTACCGTGAGGGCTTCGAGACTGTGCTGTTCCTGCAAGCGCTGGTGCTCGACGCGGGCACGGCCGTCGTGCTCGAAGGGGTGGCCGTTGGCGCGCTGGCGGTGCTCGTCGTCGGCCTGATCACTTTCAAGCTCCAGGCGCGCCTGCCCTATAAGAAGATGCTCGTGTGGACGGGGGTGCTCATCGGCGTGGTGCTGGTGACGATGGTGGGCAAGACGGTACACGTCATGCAGGCCGTCGGTTGGCTGAGCATCTCGCCCATCCCCGGGCTGACGCTGCCCTATTGGGGCGGGCTGTGGTTTGGCCTCTATGCGACGTGGCAGGGGCTGGTCGGCCAGATCGGCGCGGCCATCTTTGTCCTCGGCAGCTATTACCTGGCCGAGGGCATGCAGCAGAAGCGGCGCAAGAGCCTGTCCGGCGTCCACGCCGCCGATAGCGTCCGCGCCGAGCGGGCGCAGCCGAACCCGTAAACGCCGCCGGGCGGGTTCGGCAACCCGCCCTACATGGGCGGGTTCGGCAACCTGTCCTGCGTGGGCGGGTTCGGCAACTTGTCCTGCGTGGGCGGGTTCGGCAACTTGTCCTACATGGGCAGATTCTCGATGTTTACTGGTTCCAGTTGGTCGCCCGGCTCGAAGTCGAAGACGCGGCCGTAGAAGTACAACTCCGCTTCCATCGCGCGCTTGAGGTTGGCCGCCTGCCGGAAACCGTGCCCCTCTTCTTCGAAGGCGATATAGGCGACGGGCAACTCCTTGTTGCGCGCGGCGACGAACATGGCCTCGGACTGATCGGGCGGCACGACCTTGTCTTGCAGACCCTGGAAGAGGATGAGCGCGGCGCTACAGTCATAGGCCATGTGGATGGGCGAACGCTCGATGTAGAGGTCGCGCCGCGCCGGGTAGGGGCCAATGAGACTGTCGGTGTAGCGCGATTCGAACTTGTGCGTGTCCCTGGCCAGCGCCTCGGCGTCGCTGACGCCATAGTAGCTGGCCGCAGCCTTGAAGACGCGATGGGCAGTGATGGCCCGCAGGGTGGTATAGCCGCCGGCGCTGCCGCCGCGAATGATGAGCCGCTGGCCATCCACCCGGCCCGCTTCCACCAGCCAGCGCGCGCCGTTGATGCAGTCCTCCACATCGACGATGCCCCAATTGCCGTTCAGCCGTTGGCGATAGGCGCGGCCGTAGCCGGTGCTGCCACCATAGTTCACGTCGAGAATGGCGAAGCCGCGGCTGGTCCAATATTGCCGGCTCAGGTTCAGGTCGCCGGTCGTGGCCGAGGTGGGACCGCCGTGGCTGGTGACGATCAGTGGCGGCAACTCGCCCGCGGGCGCGACGTAGTCGTGGTTGCGCGGCGCGTAGAAATAGCCGTGGGCCGTCAGGCCGTTGGCGGTCGGGAACTCGACCGGCTCGGCGATGGACAGGTAGTCTTCATCGACATTGAAGTCGGACGCGCGGCGTAGCACGACTGTGTTGACTGCGCCGCCCTCCACCTGCAACAGGACAATGGCGGCGGCCTCGGTTGGCGAGAAGCCGACGTAGACGACCCGGCCGCTGTCGCCGGTCAGCATCATCCCCGGCAGAGGCAGATCGAGCGGGTGCAATTCGCCGCCGGCGGTATCCAGCAGGGCCATGGCCCGGCGGCCGTTGCTGGTATAGCTGCACACCAGCCGGTCGGGAGCGATGTAGGCGTAGGCCGACATGCCGAAGACCCACTGCGGTTGGCCAAACTCGGCGGCCATCGGGTAGAGTGGCTCATCGCCGTCGTCGGTCAGCTGGTAGAGGTTCCACCAGTCGCTGCGGTCGGAGACGAAGGTCAGCCGGCCGTTGTCGGCCGGGCCGGGCGGCGACCATTCCGGCTGGAAGATGGACTCGGCCGGGCCGCCGGCGACGCGCCGGGCGTGGTCTAGACGGCCGTCGCCGGTCACGTCGGCCAGCCACAGCTCTGTGCCGTCCCAGGGCATGTTGGGGTGATTCCACGTTAGCCAGGCCAACTGCCGGCCGTCGGGGCTGAGGCGCGGCGTGCTATAGAAGTCGTTGCCCTCGGCCAGCACCATCGCCTGACCGTCGTCGAGCGAGATGGCCACAAGCGTGTTGACCGCCTCGCCCGGCTCGCGGTGGTCTTCGCGCACGGCCAGCAGCCGGCCGCGGGCGACATCAACGCGCAGGTCGGCATAGCGCACATCGACCGCCGCTGTCAGCGGCTGCGGCATTTCGCCTGGCCGCTGCCGGTAGAGGCGCTGGTCGGCGTAGTTGGCGAAGTAGACCACGCCATCGTGGACGGTGTAGTCGCCGCCGCCGTACTCGTGGACGCGCGTGCGGGCGTTGAACTCCGGCGGGGTGATGTCTTCGACGCGGCCGTCGGGCGAGCGGCGGACGACCACTTGCCGGCCGCGCTCCATCGCCCGGCCCTCCAGCCAGTAGATATTGTCGCCATCGAAGCGGGGCTGTGAGAGAGAGATGGAACCGGTTAGCACCAGATCGGTGCTGATGGGGGATTGCCAGGAGCCGTAGGGGGCAATGGTGGGAGTAGACATGACCCTATGATAGTCCTGGCCCGGCAGAATGGCCAGCGTGACGGGCCGCGGCGCGCTTCCATGCGTATAAGTCGCGGTAGCGCTGTTGCCCCTCGGCCGGCAGGCGGACGGCCACCGCTTCGATCTCTTGCCACAGCCGGGCTAACACGGCGGGCGCGCGCACGTCGCCGGCGGCGGCCAGCACCTGATGGGCTGCCCAGAGGCCGCGCTGGGTGTCTTCGGGCGTCTCCAACCCCTCTACCAGCAGACGGGGCAGCGCCGCCTCGAGGTAGGTCATGGCCTCGGCCGTGTGGCCCAGCGCGGCCAGAGCCTCGGCCAGGTAGAGCTGGCTCTCCGGCAGAAGGTGCATCTGGGCCATCTCCTGCCGCAGCGTCAGCCCGGCGCGCAGGAAGGCGACGGCCTCTTCGGCGCGGCCGGCCTCCAGCAGGACGCGGCCGATACCGTTGAGTACATAGCCCAGGGTCGGCCGGTCGCCGGCCGCCTCAACACCCTGCCGGGCTTCCTCGTAGAGAGCGAGGGCGCGCTCGGTGTCCCCTTCGGTGGCCACGACGAAAGCCAGATTGAGCAGCCAGACATTGACGCCAATCAGGTCGCCGGTCTCGCGGGTGATGGCCAGGGCTTCCGCGAAGCAGGCCCGCGCTGTGGTCAGATCGCCCGTGTCCATGGCCGTGACGCCCAGATTGCCCAGGACGGTGCCGACGCCGGTGCGGTCGCCGATGGCGCGGGCCAGAGCCAGGGACTCCTCGAAGTAGGCCCGCGCGGCGTCGTAGTTGCCCTGGTTCTCCTCCAGCACGCCCAGGCTGTTGAGCGTGCGCCGTTCGCCGCGCCGGTCGCTCGATGCGCGCGCCAGAACGAGCGCCTGCTCGAAGTAGCCGCGCAAGCTGACCAGGTCGCCCTGCTCCTGGGCCGTGATGCCCAGCGACCGCAGGACCTCCGCCTCGATGTGGCCCGCCGCGCCGCGCCGCGCCAGCTCCAGCGCCGTGTCGAAGTGACTGCGCGCCGGTTCGTACGCGCCCTGCGCGCGGTGGGCGTGGCCCATGATGAGATGCGCTCTGGCCCGTCGAACGAAGTCGTCGCTGGCGGCCTGGCGCTCGGCCGTGGCGGCGGCAGCGATGGCCGCGGTCAATTCGCCGGTGATGTTGTCGTAGAAGCCACGGCGCAGCGCCGCCTCGGCCAGCCGGTCGGCGTCGCCCAGCTCAGCGGCCAGTGCTTCGAGAGTGGCCAGGTCGGTCGCCTGAGGCTCACGCCGGCCCTGAATGTGGTAGATCGCCTCCCGCTCCAGCAGCAAGTCGAAGCGGGCGGCGGCGGCCTCCGGCGGCAGCAACGCCAGGGCGCGACTGAGGGCGCGCTCGGCCTCCGGCAGAGCATGGCGGGCGGCGGCGTGCGCCCCGGCCCGCGCCTGCCAGTGCGCCTCGGCGGCCGCGTCGCCGGCGGCGGCAGAGTGGGCGGCGATGAGATCGGCGAACTCGTCCACGCGGTCGCCGCCGGCCCGGATGAGCCACTCGGCCGCGCGGTGGTGGTAGTCGCGCCGCAGCCGCCGCAGGACGCTCTCGTAGGTCACGTCGCGCAGGAGGGCGTGCTTGAAGACGTATTCGCGCGTGCCCTCGAAGGCGGTCTCCTCGCGCGGGTAGATCAGCTCGCGCTGCCCCAACGCCGGGAGCAGCGGCGCGAGGGCCTCCGTCTGGGCCTCGCCCAGGTAGGCCACGGCTTCGTCCCAAAAGAGACGGCCGACGACGGAAGCGCGTTGCAACGTCTCGCGCTCGGCCGGTGGCAGGCTGTCGAGGCGGGCTTGTAGCACGCCCGTCAGCGTGGATGGTACGTGGATGGCGTCCAGCCGTTCGGGGTGGATGGTCCAGCGCTCGTCCTCGTCCAGCACCGGCCCCTCGCCGCCCGCCCCGGCCGGTGCCAGGTCGCCCGCGCGGCGCTCGATGACGCCCTGCTCGATGAGCATCTTGATCAATTCTTCGACGTAGAAGGGGTTGCCCTCGGCGCGGGCGACGACTAGATCGCGCAGGCGGTCGGGGATGGCGTCGGCCTTCTGCAGGATTTCGGTCACCAGCTGGCGGCTCATGTCGTCGCCCAGCAGGGCCAGATCGATGCGCTCATGGTGAGGATGACCAGCCATCCAGCCGGGGCGGCGCTCGAAGAGCGTCGGCCGCGCCGCGCCAAGCATGAACAGCGGCTGGTCGCGCAGCGCGGCGGCCAGCGCCTCGATGGCGTCGAGCGAGCTGTCGTCGGCCCAGTGGAGGTCTTCGAGCAACAGGAGCAGCGGCCGGCGGCTCGTGGCGGCGCGGAAGTAGGCCGTCATCTGCGCCAGCGCCAGGCCGCGCAGTTGGCGCGCATCGCCTTGCAGGGCGCGCACGTGGGGGCTGGCGCTGAAGTCGTAGCCGAGCAGGTGGCCGACCAGATGGGCCGACATCTCGGCTGTGTCGTCGCCCAGCAGAGCGCGGAAGCCCTCCACCAGTTTTTGGCGCACGGCCGCCGGCTCGTCATCGTCGAAGATGCCGCAGCGAAAGATGAACACGTCGCGCAACAGGCCGAAGGGCAGCTGCTGTGTCTCCTGGCGGGCGCGTCCGCGGTAGAGTTGGACGTTGACCGGTTGCAAGTCGCCCCAGTTCTCGAATTCATAGAGCAAGCGCGACTTGCCCAGCCCGGCCTCGCCGACGATGGTGACGACGCGCCCGCGCCCCTGCTCGACGACGGCGGCGTAGACGCCTTGCAGGTGGGCCAGCTCGGTGTCGCGGCCGATCATGCGCGTTTCGACGCCTTCGACGCCGCGCCGCCGGGTGCGGAACGAGCGCGCCTTGGGCCGCAGGACGCGGTAGACGGGCATTGGCTGGTCAAAGCCGCGCACCTCTACCGGTGGCAGCGCCTGCATGTCGAAGACGCCGCGGACGTGTTGGTAGGTGTGGTGGGAGATGAGCACCGTGCCCGGCTCAGCCAGCGCCTCTAGTCGCGCCGCCAGGTTGACCGGCAGACCGGTGACGGAGTCCTCGCCCTCGGCCCCCTCGCCGATGAGAACCAGGCCAGTGTCGATACCGATGCGGGCCATGAAGCCGGGGCGGCCGCGCTCGGCCGCCAGTTCGGCGGCGATGCGCTGCATCTCGGCCAGGATGTCGAGCGCGGCGCGGATGGCGTGGTCGGGGTCCTTCTCATGGGCCGTGGGCAGGCCGAAAGCGGCCTTGAAGCCGTCGCCCTGGAAGCGGACGATGCGCCCGCCGCGCCGCCACACGGGTTCGGCCAGCCGCGCCAGCGCCCGGTCGACGATGTCGACGATCTCCTCCGGGTCAAGGCCCTGGATCAGACCAGTGTGGCCAGCCAGGTCGAGGAAGAGCAATGTCGCCTGGACACGGCGCGGGGGCGGCGCGTCCTGTTCGGCCAGTTGACGGCGCAGGGCGGCAAGGGTAGCATCCAGAATAGCGTCATCGATCTGGCCGCGCAGGCTTTCCTGCACGGCAATCGCTTGCTTGAGCTGCTCGCGGTCGGCCATAAGGATACTCCGCCCGCCGGAAGGGCGAGCCGGCCGAATGATAACATAGTTGCGAGCAGTGGACAGGCCGGCGCGCGGCCACCGGAACAGCCCGCACGGAAGGGCACACCCGCGGGACACCTGCCATCGCAAGGACACCGAAATGGACACGCAAGCCCTCTTTGCCGGACCCCACCGCCGCCGGAACCTGCTGACGGGCGAATGGATACTCGTCTCGCCGCAGCGCACGGACCGGCCGTGGCAGGGTCAGGTGGAGCCGCCGCCGGCCGAGACACGCCTGACCCACGACCCCGATTGCTACCTTTGCCCCGGCAATGCCCGCGCCGGCGAGGCCGTCAACCCCGATTACACGACCACGTTCGTTTTCGACAACGACTTCGCCGCGCTGCGGCCGGACACGCCGCCGGGCGAATTGAGCCGCGGCCTGATGGCCGGCGGCCCGCCGCTGCTGCACGCCGAGGCCGAAGAGGGCATCTGCCGCGTGGTCTGCTTCTCGCCGCGTCACGACGTGACGCTGGCGGACATGGCCGCGGCCGATCTGCGCCGCGTGGTGGACGTCTGGGCCGAGCAGTACGCCGAACTGGGGGCGATTCCCTGGGTGCGCCATGTGCAGATCTTCGAGAACCGCGGCGCGCTGATGGGCGCCAGCAACGCCCACCCCCACGGCCAGATTTGGGCCGAGGCGCGGCTGCCCAACGAGCCGGCCAAGGAGCTGGTCGCGCAGCGTGCCTTCGCCGCGGCGGCCGGGCGCTGCCTGCTGTGCGACTATCTGGCCCTGGAGATGGCGGTGGGCGAACGGCTGGTGTGCCAGAACGATCACTGGGTGGCTCTGGTGCCCTTCTGGGCCGTGTGGCCGTTCGAGACGCTGGTGTTGCCGCGCGCCCACTGTGGCGCGCTGACCGATCTGGGCGACGCGGCCCGCGACGCGCTGGCCGGCATCCTGGGGCGACTGACGCGGCGCTATAACCGCGTCTTTGACACGCCCTTCCCCTACAGCATGGGCTTCCACCAGCGGCCGACAGACAACGAGGAGTACCCGGCCTGGCATCTGCACGCCCACTTCTACCCGCCGCTGCTGCGCTCGGCCACCGTCCGCAAGTTCATGGTCGGCTATGAGCTGCTGGGCCAACCGCAGCGCGACATCACCCCGGAGAGCGCCGCGGCGCGGTTGCGCGCCCTGTCGGAGGCATGGGCATGAACGACCTGAATCCCCACGAGCGCTTCGCGGCGGCGTTCGGCGGGCCGCCGGAGCTGATTGTCCGCTCGCCGGGGCGCGTGAACTTGATCGGCGAGCACACCGATTATAACGACGGCTGGGTCTTCCCGGCGGCGCTGGATATGGGCACGGTCGTGGCCGCCCGCCGGCGCGCCGGCGGCCGCCTGCACACCCTGGCCCCGCGCATGGCCGGCGAGGACAGCGCGCCGCTGGCTGAGCTGCGGCCACGCCAGGGGCCGGGCTGGACGCGCTACGTTCGCGGCGTGGCGGCCTTGCTGCTGGCCGATGGCCACCCGCTGCCCGGCGCGGACCTGTTCATCGACGGCGATCTGCCGCTGGGTTCCGGCCTGTCGTCGTCGGCGTCGCTGGAGTTGGGCGTGGCCGTGGCGCTGCTGGGGCTGGCCGGGGTAGAGTTGGAGCGCACGGCGCTGGCGCGGTTGGGTCAGCGCGTCGAGAACGAGATCGTCGGCCTGCAAAGTGGCATCATGGACCAGTTGGCCGTGGCCTGTGGCCTGGCCGGCCACGCGCTGCTGATCGATTGCCGCAGCTACGCCGTGCGGCCGGTGGCGTTGCCGGCCGGCGTGCGCGTGCTGGTGCTCGACAGCGCCGCGCCGCGGACGCTGGCCGGCTCGGCCTATAACCAGCGCCGCGCCGAGTGCGAGTCGGCCGTGGCTAAGCTGCGGGCGGCGCGGCCGGGCATCCGGGCGCTGCGCGACGTGGACGCGGCCCTGCTGGCGGCCGAGGGCTGGCGGCTCGACCCGGTCGAGTTGCGCCGGGCCGGCCACGTGGTCAGCGAGAACCAGCGCGTGCTGGACAGCGTGGCGGCGCTGGAGGCCGGCGACGTGGCCCAGTTCGGCGCGTTGATGGTCGCCTCCCACCACAGCCTGCGCGACGATTACGAGGTTAGCGGCCCGGAACTGGACACGCTGGTAGAGCTTGCCCTGGCCACGCCCGGCGTGCTGGGGGCGCGGCTGACCGGAGCGGGCTTTGGCGGCTGCGCCGTGGCCCTGGCCGCCGCGCCCGATGCCACTGCCGCCGCCGCGTCCATTGCTGCGCGCTACCGCGCCGCGACGGGACGAGACGGCCGGGTTTACGTCAGCGCCGCCGCCGACGGGGTGCGCGTCGCCTGGACGGCCCACAACCGAAGGACGGTAGAATGACCTTTCAACTCCTTTCTCCCCGCGAGCAACTGACGGCGATTATGCAGCGCATCTATCGCACGGGCATGACGACGCTCAGCGGTGGCAATCTGTCCATCCTGGACGACAACGACGACATCTGGATCACCCCGGCGGGCATCGACAAGGGCAAGCTGACGCCCAACGACATCATGCGCGTGCGGCCCGACGGCGCGGTCGAGGGGCCGCACCGGCCGAGCACCGAGCTGCCTTTTCATCGGGCCATCTACCGGCTGCGGCCGGATGTGCGCGCCATCGTCCACGCCCATCCGCCGGCGCTGGTGGCCTTCAGCATCGTGCGCCAGGTGCCGGATACGCGTATCGTGCCCCAGGCGAGCCGCTTCTGCGGGCCGGTCGGTTACGCGCCCTATGCCCTGCCTGGCAGCGAGGCGCTGGGCGAGCGCATTGCCGGAGCCTTCGCCACGGGCAGCAACGTCATCATCCTGGAGAATCATGGCATGGCCGCGGCCGGGCCGACGCTGCTGGAAGCCTTCCAGCGGTTGGAGACACTGGAGTTCTGCGCTCGCACTCACCTGCGGGCGCGGACGTTGGGCGACGTGCTGACGCTGACGGAGCCGGCGCTGAGCCTGTTCGACCAGTGCGATAACACGCTGCCCGAATTCACGCCCGCGGCCCACAGCAGCGCTGAGCGCGAACTGCGCCGGCAGGTCATCGATATCGCCGCGCGGGCCTATGAGCGGCAACTGATGATCAGCACCCAGGGCGTCGTTTCGGCCCGGCTGGATGCCGACAGCTTCCTGATCACGCCCGCTGGCCGCGACCGGCTGACGCTGGGGCTGCAGGACATCGTGTTGGTGAGGGGCGGCCGGCGCGAGGCGGGCAAACTGCCCAGCCGCGCCGTGCGGCTGCACGAGGCCATCTATGCCGCTAACCCCGACGTCGCCAGCATCATTGCCGCCCAGCCCCCCAACGTGACCGCCTATGCCATCACATCGGCCCGGTTCGACTCGCGCACCATCCCGGAGAGCTTCATCTTGCTGCGCGACATCCCGCGGCTGCCCTACGAGATGTGCTACACCCAGCTAGAGGCCGTGGCCGAGCGCGTGTCGCTGCGCGCGCCGGTGGCGCTGATGGCCAACGACGGCGTGCTGGTCGTGGGTAACAGCGTCCTGGCCGCCTTCGACCGGCTGGAGGTGGCCGAGTTCAGCGCCCGGTCGCTGATCGACGCGGCCGTGCTGGGGGAGTTAACGCCGATGGAGGACGAGGCGATTGAGGGGCTGAAGGCGGCCTTCAACCTGAGCTAGAGGCCGAAGGGGCAGGGGGCTGCCGTCCGTGGTCCGTGGTCAGCGGTCGTCTGGCGGCAGCCGGCAAGCCGTCTAGCGCTGCACTTCGACGACAACGCCTTCCTCGGCCCAGTCGTAGAGCGTCTGCGCGTTCTCCGAACTGAGCAGAATGCAGCCGTAGGTGACGCGGTGGCCCAGGTCGCCCGTCCACAGCAGTTGGGCCTGGCCGCGGGTGGGGAAGCCGTGGAAGCCGTTCATGAAGTCCGACGTTGGCACAGGGCGGTAGATGCCCATGAACGACGGCATCCACAGGTCCCAGTTGCCGGCATAGGCGTTCGTCTCGTGGGACTGAATCTGGAAGATGCCCGGCGCGGTGGGGCTGCTGTTGATGCCCGTGCTGGCCGGCCAATCCCACTTCAGTTGGCCATTCTCGTAGACGCGCGTCCGCTGCTCGCTCATGTTAACGACGATGCGCTTGCCGGGCGCAACCGGCAGCGGCAGCAGCGCATCGGGCGAGGGGATGACGATTTCCTGGCCGACGGTCAGGTCGTCGACGCCGGGGTTGGCCTGTTGGATCCACGGGTAGGGGATGCCATAGTCGTAGCCGATGCTCGACAGCGTCTCGCCGGGCTGGACGACGTGGCGGCCGTCGCGGTGGTAGACGCGTGCCTGGGCCGTGGGCTGCTGGGCCAGCAGGGCGGCGCTGACGGCCGCGGGGGCTTCGTCCTCGTTCAAATAGCGGCCGTCGCCCATCTCGGCCGCCAGTGTGTCCAGGTAGGCGACGGCGATCTGCTTGTCCAGCGCCAGGGCCGGCGCGGGCGTTGTCGCGGCGGGATCGACCGTCAGGCGCAGCCATTGGTTCCAGACGCGCGGCTCGATCGGCCAGCTGAAAGTCTCGTCGCGCACCGGGTCATAGGCCGACAGCGTCACCGTCGTGGCCAGCAGACGATTGGCCGCGTCGACGGCGGCGGAAACATCGGTCAGGGTCGCGGGCACGGGCCGGGTCACCAGCGGCAACTGCCCCGCGGTCAGCGCGCCTGCTGGGTCGGCGCTGAGCGCGGCCAGGGTGGCAGCCACGTCCAGCTCACGTCCCGCGACGGCGGGCACGGCCGCGGCGTGGCCATCGACCACGGTGATGCTCGCGTCGGCCGGAGCCACGGCCAGTTGGGGGGCCAGCCCGGACAGCGCTCGCTCGGCCGCGGTGGGGTCATAGGCCCAAACGGGAGCGACGGCAAACCAGCCCCGACCCTGGCCGGGCAGGGCGCGCAGGTCGTCGAGGGAGTGACCCTTTTGGGCGGCGGCGCGAGCAGTGGCGACGGGGTCGATGGTCATGCCCAGCACGCCGGGGCGCAGCGTCCACTGGCGCTGGCCGTCGGTCAGCGTGACCGTCTGCGCGTCCCAGCGGGCGGCCAGGGCGACGGCGGCCTCGTCGGCCGTCTGACCGGCCAGGGGCACGCCCAGGGCGGAGACGCCGGGCAGAATGCGGCCGCGACTGTAGACAAAAGCCAGCCCGCCGCCGGCCACGCCGGCCACGACGACCAGAGCGAAGAGGGCCAGCAGGAGCAGGGGCGTCAGCAGGCGACGGCCGCGGCGCGCCGGCGCGGCCGGCTGTGGCCAGAAGACCGTCTGTTGCTGGGCGATGGGCGGCTGATACTGCTCGACGGCAGCGGGTCGTTTATTTCTGACGGGCATAGTTCAATATCGTCATCCAGTGTTATACCTATAACGTTCTAGACGGCGGGTGGGTTCCGCGCCTTACCGGGGCGTAGGCGGGGCGTAGGGCCTGCGTGCCCTGGCGCACACTAGGGGGCGCGGCTCATGCTGCGTCGCTATCTTTGCTCAGGCAACGCTTACACCCACCTGCGCCGGTGGCCAGCACCACTCCATCCCCACGGCCGCCTGGGCACGTCCATCCCGCAATACTCGAATTGCGCTATACTCCAAGCATGCAGAAGTCGCCTACTGCCTTGTCGAAACTCGACATTTCTCCGGAGGAAATCGCCGAATTCAGCCGGCGTAATCGCATTCGCCGGCTGGCCTTGTTCGGCTCGGCGCTACGCGATGACTTTCGACCTGAAAGCGATGTCGATATTCTGGTGGAATTCGAGACGGGCGCGCGCGTTGGCTTGCGCTTCTTCGCTCTCCAACGAGAGTTGACCGAGTTAATCGGCCGCGAGGTCGATCTGAACACCCCTGGGTTCCTCAGTCCCACCTTCCGCGACGAAGTATTGGCCGAAGCAGAGGATCTGTATGTCGCGTCATGACGAATTGATCCGGCTCCGGCACATGCGAGATTACGCTGCCGAAGCCATTGCCATCACGAAAGGCAGGCAGCGCGATGACCTTGCGACCGATCGTCTGCTAGAACTGGCTCTCGTCCGCCTTATGGAAATCATCGGCGAAGCCGCCGGCGTATTTCCCCCAATGCGCGAGCGCAGATGCCGCATATTCCTTGGGCGGACGTGGTCGCCATGCGTAATCGACTTATCCACGGCTATGATAGCGTCGATCATGACATCTTGTGGGATACCATCACCTATGACTTGCCGTCGCTCCTGACGGCTGTTGACGGCCTGCTGCAAAACGATACTGAAGAACAATAAGCAGCCCGCCATGGCCGCCGTGTTGCCCTCGCCCAAACCACGTTCCAGCGCCAAATCGATGTGGCCGACCCGGACAAACCGTTCGTGGCATGACCATTGCCCAGAAACACGGCGACCATCTTATTTATAGCGTCGCACGCAAAGATGACATTGAATTGTGGACTTACGACCTGAAGCTGTCTTCACTTCCGAAGAAGCCATGATGGATAGCGCTCAAGCCAAGTTTAAGAAAAATACAATGGTGGAGAGGTGGCGAGCGAGAGCTTCTGAGGACGCGGAATGGAATATGGGTGACACCTAGAAACCGAGTCTCTCCGAGAAACCCGGTTTCTAGGGCGACACGGAGCGAGTGGCGATACTCGCTCTACGGCTGCGGCCTAGACCCAGCCGCGCGCGCGGACGGCCTCGGCCACCCGTTGGACGGCGACGAGGTAGGCGGCCATGCGCGTTTCGATCTTGCGCTCCGTGGCCATCTCGTTGACGGCGTGGAAGGCCGTGGTCATCTTCTCGTCTAGCCGCTGCTGCACCAGGTCTTCAGTCCAGTAGAAGCCATAGCTGTTCTGCACCATCTCGAAGTAGGAGACGGTGACGCCGCCGGCGTTACAGAGGAAGTCGGGGATGATGTAGATGCCCTTCTCGGTCATCACGTGGTCGGCTTCGGGCGTCGTGGGGCCGTTAGCCAGTTCGGCGACGATGCGGGCGCGAATGCGGTCGGCGTTGGCGCTGGTGAGCTGGTTCTCGATGGCCGCGGGGATGAGGATATCGACCGGCATCTCCAGCAATTCGGCGTTGCTGATGGGTTCGCTGTCGGGGGTGCCGCCGACCTTGCCGGTACGGCGCATGTTGGCAGAGACGACCTCAGGGTCTAGCCCATTCTTGCTGTAGATGGCACCGTACTCGTCGCTGACGGCCGTCACCTTCAGCCCCAGCAGGTTGTGGGCCAGCTTGTGGGCGAAACTGCCGACGTTGCCATAGCCCTGGATGGCGCAGGTAGCTCCCTCCAGGGACAGGCCCACCACCTTGGCCGCCTCGCGGATGGTGACCATGCCGCCCATGGCTGTGGCCGGGCTGCGGCCGGCCGAGCCGCCAAGCACCAGCGGCTTGCCGGTGATAGCGCCGGGTTCGTGCGCGCCGTGGATGGTCTCATACTCGTCGAGCATCCAGGCCATGATCTGCGGGTTGCTGTTGACATCGGGGGCGGGCACGTCCTGGTGCAGGCCGATGTAGCGGGCCACGGCGCGTATGTAACCGCGGCTCAGTCGCTCGCGCTCGCCGGCCGACATCTTGCGCGGATCGCAGATGACGCCACCCTTGCCGCCGCCCAGGGGCACATCGGCCACAGCCGTCTTCCAGGTCATCCACGCCGCCAGGGCGCGGACGGTGTCGATGGTCTCATCGGGGTGGAAGCGAATACCGCCCTTGGCCGGGCCGCGGGCGTCGTTGTATTGCACGCGGAAAGCCTTGAAGGTCTGCGTGTGGCCGTCGTCCATGCGCACGGGGATGGTGAAGTGGAACTCACGCATCGGCTCGTTCAGGAAGGCGTGCATGTCGGGGGCAAGTTGCAGAATTTCGGCGGCCTTGGCCAACTGGGCCTGGGCGATGGCAAACGGGTTCAGGTTCTCGGTCATGTTGTGTGTCACTCCTGTGGGATTTGGGAATAGGTTCGCCGGTGCGCGGGGCGGGCCGGCGGCTTCGTTCGGAAATGAAAACGCCAGAGCGCTGCGGGCGACTGGCGAGGCGATTCTATTCGTAATGAGCGCGGCCCATGCGGCCGGCCGGTTCAGCGGAAGGCGAAAAAGTGTCGCCCCCAGGGAGCCAGCTCAACGAAAAGGCCCATGTTGAGGATCTCGTCGCCGGCGTGCTCGAAGATGCGCTCATCCATGATATCGTGTAACACCCAATTTTGCCCGGCCAGGTCGGGCCAGGGTAACTGGATACGCGCCTGGCAGGTATGGGGCGACAGGTTGACGACGATGACGCGCCGTTCGTCCCCCGCTTGCCAACACCAGGCGACCAGGTTGTTATAACTGTAATTATCCGGCCAACCGTTCAGCGCGCAAAGCCGCCACTGGCCGTCGCGCAAGGGTGTCTCTTGCAGCGATAGCGCCAGGCGACGATAGAACGCGCCCAGTGCCCGGTCGGCCGGTTCGTCGGGCCGGCGCGAGAGGGCCGCGGGCACGCGCGTGGCATAGCCCTCGAACTGCCCCTGATGGAACAGCTTGGCCCCGGGCAGCGTGTAGGCGGCGATGGCCACGGCCAGGGCGCGACTGGCGGGAAAGACGGCCGCCGCGCGTGGCTCGGCGTGGTTCTCCAGGAAGCGCACCAGCCGGTCCTGATAGGCGGGGTCGGCCGTCAGGTGGCTGCGCACCCGCTCGGCCGTCTCATGCACCAGCCGGTCGTAGAGTTTCTTGTCGTAGCACAGGTCGAAGCCCTGTTGCAATAGCTCCCACTCGCGGCCCCAGTAAACCTCGGCGATGAAGCAGACGGCGGGATGGCTGGCGCGGACGACGGCCAGGACATCGCGCCAGTATTCGCCTTCGGGCCACTGGCCGGCGCGCGCGCCCCAGTTGCCGGCAAAGACCTCGTTGATGACGAGCATGGCCGAGGTGCAGCGGATGCCGTCGCACTGCGAGGCGATGTCGCGCAGCGTCTCGATGGCGGCGGCGCGCAGGCGGGCGTCGAAGATGTTGAGCTGGGCGGTGTCACGCCAGGGGCGGAAGTTGGGGTCGCGGCCATGGGCGACGACCCTCTCGCCGGCGGCGAACCAGGTGTCCGGCGCGGCGGCCAGGTCCTCGGCCGTGCCGCCGATGAACAACTCCGGCCGGCTGGTCACCCAGGCGTGATCGCGGGCGACGTGGTTGGGCGTGAAGTCGAGGATGAGGCTCATGCCGCGCTGGGCCAACTCGGCGCGCGCTACGCGCAGGCCGTCGCGGCCGCCCAGCGCGGGGTCGGCGCTGTAGCAGCGCACGGCATAGGGCGAGCCGATCACGTCTTCGGGCGTCCAGTCGGGCAAGATGGCGTCGAACTGCCGGCAGCGCTCCGGGTCATCCAGATCGACCTGGGCACCGTAGGCGCTGCGCTCCCAGACGCCCATCAGCCAGACGGCGTCGAAGCGGAAATCAGCCAGCTGATCCCAGGCAGCAGCGGGCACATCGGCCAGGGTGACGGGCCGGCCGTATTGGCGGCTCAATTCGCGCAGCCAGAGCCGGGTATTGATCTCGTAGATGACTGGACGGGCGGGCAAGGGAACACCTATCCCGCCTTGCATCTCGCCTAGCATCGGTAGAGATGACGACATGGTGTACTCCTCGGAAGTTTCACCTATTCTGACGCAGGGCGAGCGATCGCGCAACATTCGGAAGAAAGCGGCCCGGCACTTTCGTGGGCGCTTTCCGTACCGCTGCGGGCGCGGCCCCCGGAATCAATGAAACAGGTCGAGACGCTGCATGATTGTGTCTAAGGCCATGCTAAAACCGTTGGCCAGACTGATGATCATCACCACCCCCGTGAGCAGTAGTAGCAAATAGGACAGCGGTATCAGCAGCGTGCGCCAGCTTCGCAAACGGTGCGCCTGCGACAGGCCCAGCCAGACGGCAAACAGGGTCAGCAGATTGGCGGCGAGGGCCGCCGCGGCGTCCAGGGCCGGGATCAAGCGCAGTAACTCGACCAGACTTACGATTTGGGTAAAGCCCAGCACCCGGAAGGATGCCATGAACGTGCCCTTGCCGCGGAGAATGCGCGCCACGGCATGCATAGCGGCGACAGCCACGAGCCACAGGCCGTAACGGATGGCGAAACCCGCCGCGAGGTTGCCGTCATGGTTGAGCAGGGTGCCGATGAGGACACCGGCGAGACTGATGAGCACGGCCGGGCCGGTCATGTCGCCGGCCGTGGCAATGGCGCGGTAGGCGGCGCGGTCGAGCACGGCGGCGCGCAGGGCCAACGTCACCCAGGCGCGCACCTGCCGCAACCCGCCGGCCAGGTTCGACGGTGTCCAATCGTCGCGTTCGTTCTGCTCAGGTGTGATGAGCGACGGCGCAGGTAACTCGCGCCGCGCATTGAGCAGCGGAAAGAGGTCGGTCGTGCAGCGCAGCGGCGGCAGCTGCAGGTCGGCCGGATGCAACAGGAAGCTGTCGGTCTGCTCGCCGCCCAGACCCCCGTGATTGCCAATCAGCTCCTCCAGGGCGGCGACGGTGCCGTCGGGGTAGAGGGTACCCATGACGATCAGGTCGCCGCTGCTGGGGAACTCGGCCATGCGCCGCAATTGCCAGACGCGCAATTCCACGTCGTTATAGGGTCGCAGCGGGTCGTCGCCGCTGACCTCAGCGGTGCTCAGGTTACGCGCGCCTCCCTTGCCAAAGGCAATAGGCGCGCCCGTGTCGTCGGTGGCGATGACCAGGCCAATCCCCTCGTGCTGCACGACCGCATCGACCAGGCCGGGGTAGGCGGCCTGAAGCTCAGTGAGCGTTGCCCGCTGGGGGAAGGCACGGAAGTACACCTGGGCCAGATTGCCGCTGCCGCAGAAGATGACGTCACCGGCGGCCGCGTCGCTCTCCAAGCCATCCTCGGCGGTCATGATCTCGGCGGCATCCATCAGCCGTTGCGTGGCCGCCTGGCCCACCCGGCCGCCCATGCCCTGCGCCCGCACGTTGCCCAACTCGCCGGCCAGAGACATGACCGATACGAGACCATCGTCGCCGCCGCTGGTGTGGGTCACGACCGTGCCCGCGGGCATCTGCTGCTGGATGAAATCCTTCAGCGTGTAGCCGTAGCGCTGCAAGAAAGTCGCCCCGAAGGACTGGCCGTGGTCGGAGAGCAGCAGCAGCTCGTAGGGACGGGGCGCGTGGGCGGCCACCACTTCGCGCACCAGGCCGATGAAGTGGTCATAGCCGCGCAGTGTGTTGAGGGCGTGCTTTGACCACGGGCCGGAGTGGTGGGCGACTTCGTCGTAGCCAGGCCAGGTGGCGTAGATGGCCGGCTCGCCGCGGATGATCTGCATCAGGGTCAGATGGCCCGACACCTCGCGCATGAAGACGGTCGTCGCCGCGCGGATCAGCGGGTAGCCCTTGCTCAACCGGTTCAGCCGCGGCCGGACGCCGCCGGCCACGTCGCGCGCATATTGCCACACCTCCAGCAGCGCTTCACCCACCACCAGGCCGATGATGCGCGTGAAGAAGTTGGGGTTGAGCAATAGCGTGTAGACATCGCGGGCGCGGGCGTGCTGCTGCTCGGCCGTGCCGCCGCGCAGGTCCGAGGCCGTCAGCAGCGAGACGGCCGCATCGCCGTTGAACATATTGTTGACGCTGGCCCCCTCGCGCAGCAGGCCGCGCCCCTGGGCATAGCGGCTGTTGATGCGCGCGGCGTCTTTGCTGGAGACGTAGAGACGGTTCTCGGCCTTGTCGAACCAGCGAAAGGCGGGGATATCGTAGTTGTCGCCGAAGAGGATGCCCGCCTGCGCGGCGGAGGTCATGGAGGGGATGCCGCTCTCCGTGCGCGAGAGGACGTAGCCCTGCCGCTCGATCAACTCGCGGACGTTGGGCATGTAGCCCCGGTCGATGGCGTGGCGGATGTGGTGGTAGCTAAGGCCGTCGATCTCCAGCATGACAATGCCGCGCGTGGCGTTCGCCGGCAGCGGGACGCGCTGCCGGTCGAGGCGGCGCTGGATGAGACTCTCGTAGACGCCCCCGGCGTCTTCGAAGTTGAGGAGGCCGGCGACCAGGCCGATGATGACCGACAGGACGATGCTGCCGACGAGGGCGCTGAACCAGTTGCTGACGGTCAGGCCAGGGCTGAGGAGCACGGCCGTGACGCGCAGCATGATGGCGTTGACGAAGAAGCCGACGACGAACAGCACGATGAAGCCCAGAGGCATGGCCAGCAGGAGGATGAGCGGCCGAATCAGCAGGTTGACCACGCCCAGCAAGAAGGCGGCAGCCAGAGCTGTCGTCCAGATCGACCGCTGGCCCACGACGGCCAGAGTGATGCCGGGCACAAGCCAACTGGTCAGCAGCAAGGCCAGCGCGGTGATGACCCAGACGGCGATGAACCGCAAGAGGCCACTGAGGATATGGCGTATGGTTAACATGATTGCTTCCGGCGGCGCGGCACACATATGGCCTGCGCCCAGGAGATTATGGCACAATCGTATCGAAGGGGAATAGAACCTGGCCGAACGCTGCCTGGTGCCCGGCGCCTGGCTGAGCAGGCCGTACCTGTCAGGTTGAGACGGCCGGTACACAAAATCTAGGTTTCTACGGCCGGGGGGATACACTTGGGTCTATGGCGCAAAACATCATGATTTCATTGCTGCTGGGCCTGGGGCTAAGTGTGCTCATCGCCGCGCTGGCCTATTGGCGCGGCTCGCTGTCCCGTTCGGGCGCGGCCGGGGCGGTCCTGGTTGGCACGCTCATCTTCGGCCTGGGCGGTTGGATTTGGGGCGTGGTGCTGGCCGTGTTTTTCATCAGTTCCAGCGTGCTGTCGCACTTCAAAGAGCGCGAGAAGGCGGCCGTGGCCGAGAAGTTCGAGAAGGGCCACCGGCGCGATATGGGCCAGGTGTTGGCCAACGGGGGGCTGGGGGCGCTGATCGCCCTGCTGAGCGCCCTGGTGCCGGCGAGCGTTGTGCCGGGCGGCGTCTGGTTCTACCTGTTCCTGGGCGTGATGGCCACGGTGACGGCCGACACCTGGGCCACGGAGCTGGGCACGCTCAGCGTCGCGCCGCCGCGTTTGATCACCAACGGGCGCGTCGTTGAGGTGGGCACGTCGGGCGGAATCTCGCCGCTGGGCACAGGGGTGTCGCTGGCGGGCGGTCTGCTGATTGGCCTGACGGCCGGCGTGCTGAGCGCGCTGGCGGGGCAGGCGACGGGGGCGGCGGTGTTGCTGGTGGCCGTCGTCGGCGCGCTCAGCGGGACGATCGGCTCGCTGCTGGATAGCCTGATGGGGGCGACAGTCCAGCAGATCTACTATTGTGATACCTGTCGCAAGGAGACGGAGCGGCGCGTCCACCGCTGTGGCACGACGACGCGGCCGTTGCGCGGCTGGTCGTGGGTCAACAACGATCTGGTCAATCTGCTGTCGTCGCTGGGGGGCGGGTTGGCCGCGGCGGGGCTGGCGGCGTGGTGGTTGGCGGGGTAGGGGGCGGGTCTCAGACCCGCCCCTACTGGCCGTGGCGGGGCTGGCGGCGTGGTGGTTGGCGGGGTAGGGGCGGGTCTCAGACCCGCCCCTACCTCAGAGGTTTGCCGCAAACCTCTGAGGTCTCTATAATGACATAGTCGACTCCGTAGCTCAATTGGCAGAGCAGGGGACTTTTAATCCCAAGGTTTTGGGTTCGATTCCCAACGGAGTCAAAAAAGGGCGCGTCCACTCGGACGCGCCCCTGGTGTCTATAAAAAGCAGCCGCCTCTTGCGAGGCGGCTGTTTGGATCTGATGCCAGGAGGGGAGCATCTAGACCCGTCAGCTAATCCCGGTCGAGGAGGGGGTGGGATTAACCTAGGCCTAGTCGGGGTGTTCCAGTCGCGTTTCTCTCGTGCCAGTTTGGGGGGAGGAGTTCCTCTTAAACCCTTCTAGACTTAGATAATAGTATAACGCACTACATTCTGTTTGTCTAGTGGTTTACACGGCTCTAATGTAACAAAAGTGTAAAAATTGGAAATTGGGTACTTAGTACTCTGTAACTTAAACAATCGGCACTTCCATGAACTTGGAATTAGCCTCGTTAACAACCGAATATCGCGAATTCAGCTTCTGACGGCACACCGCAATCGAGAACTGCCAGTTGAGCTTGATG
>WBZM01000180.1_pt1 | contig 102283 bp, 60 predicted proteins | sample 5204271 | NCBI WGS metagenome assembly WBZM01 (sample SAMN12344346, study PRJNA552823) | activated sludge metagenome | biome: Activated sludge suspended growth; feature: Nitrification reactor; material: Wastewater; isolation source: activated sludge from nitrification reactor of wastewater...
CCTCACTGCCGTTCGTCAGGCCGTCGTTGTCCGCATCGCATGCAGCCGAAGTTGTGTTCGGGATGCACGGGTCGCTGTTCGCCGGGTCGTTGTCGTCCGGGGTTCCGTCGTTGTCGGTATCCGTCAGGCTGCTTTCGAGGGCGTCATTCTCGCCGTCGTTGTCCGTGTCAGTTCCAGCCTCTGCACCGTCGTTTTCGCCATCGTCGTCCGTGTCCGGGTTATTCGGATTGGTGCCAGCCGTTGCCTCACTGCCGTTCGTCAGGCCGTCGTTGTCCGCATCGCATGCAGCCGAAGTTGTGTTCGGGATGCACGGGTCGCTGTTCGCCGGGTCGTTATCATCCGAGACGCCGTCGTTGTCGGCATCGGCCAAGCTGCTTTCGATGGCATCATTCTCTCCATCACTGTCCGAGTCAGTTCCAGCCTCTGCACCGTCGTTTTCGCCGTCGCCGTCCGTGTCCGGATTATTCGGATTGGTGCCAGCCGTTGCCTCATCGCCGTTCGTCAGGCCGTCGTTGTCGGCATCGCATGCAGCCGAAGTTGTGTTCGGGATACACGGGTCACTGTTCGCCGGGTCGCTCTCGTCTGAGACGCCATCGTTGTCGGCATCGACCAAGCTGCTTTCGAGCGCATCGTTCAAGCCAGCGTTGTCCGTGTTCGAGCCAGCTTCTGCACCGTCGTTTTCACCGTCGCCGTCCGTGTCCGGGTTATTCGGATTGGTGCCAGCCGTTGCCTCATCGCCATTCGTCAGGCCGTCGTTGTCGGCATCGCATGCAGGTGCGGCAGTGTTTGGTACGCACGGGTTGAAATCGTTGGTATCTGGAACATCCAATACCCCGTCGTTATCGTCATCAGGGTCAACCCCATTGGCCAAACCATCGCCGTCAAAATCACATGCTGGCACAAAATGGTAGGGCACACATGAATTAAAATCATCTGAATCGTTCGTATCATTGGTCAAGTCATTGTCATCATCCGAGTCAACATTATTGGCCAAACCATCGCCATCGAAATCACAGTTCGGTGCTATCGCAATGGGAATACAACTGTTGAAATCATCTGGGTCACCTCCTCCACCTGAAGGAGATTCATCCAATACCCCATCGTCATCGTCATCAGGGTCAATTCCATTGGCCAAACCATCGCCGTCCCAATCACAGGAAGCACCCGTTGGCATGGGCACGCAAACATCGTCATCAGCTGGGTCGGTGGCGTCGGCCACGCCATCATTATCATCGTCTGGGTCATCTGCATTCACAAGGCCATCCCCATCGAAATCGCATGTTGGTGCGGCAATGCTCGGCACGCAAGGGTCAAAAGCGGCTGGGTCATCCAAATCGGGTGTACCATCGTTGTCATCATCCATATCGGTGCCGTTCGGCAAGCCATCGCCATCCAAATCACATGCAAGGGATTGTGCATCCGGCACACATGGATTGAAATCATCTTCATCGGCACCATCCAACGAACCGTCGTTATCGTCATCATCGTCAATGCCGTTTGGCTGACCATCGTTGTCAAAATCGCAAATCGCTACCGTATTGTCAGGAATGCACGGGTTAAAATCATCGGAATCGCTGTTGTCGTCCGTGTCATCGTTGTCATCATCTGGGTCAATCAGGTTTATTAAACCATCTCCGTCAAAATCACATGCACTGTTGTTCAACAAGGGCAAACACGGGTCGTCATTCGATGGGTCTTCCTCATCTGAAACCCCATCATTATCAGCGTCCACCGTACTACCTTCAATTGCGTCGTTTTCGCCATCAGCGTCGCTATCAATACCGGCTTCATCGCCATCGTTCTCACCATCGCCATCTGTATCGGGATTGATTGGGTTCGTACCTGCGACAATTTCTTGCGCATTGGTCAAGCCATCATCATCTTGGTCGCAAGCGGCTGCTGTTGCGGATGGGTTACAAGGATTGCCCTCCGGGTCAAACTCGTCCACCGTACCGTCGTTGTCCGAATCAACAATTTCACTTTCAAGCGCATTGTTGATGCCATCGTTATCAGCATCAGCATTTCCCTCGTCACTGTGTCCGTCGAGTTCACCGTCACCATCCGTATCTGGGTTAGTTGGTGATGTCCCGAACAAGGCTTCCGCTGCATTGGTCAGGCCGTCGCCGTCCTGGTCGCAGGGGCCAGCCGTTGCCGAAGGCACACAGGGGTCGCTGTTTTCAGGGTCGTTCTCGTTGGAATAACCGTCGCCGTCCGTATCCGTCAGGCTGCTTTCGAGGGCGTCGTTTTCGCCATCGTTGTCCGTGTCCGTCCCAGCTTCTGCACCGTCGTTCTCGCCGTCGCCGTCCGTATCGGGATTGGTCGGGTTGGTGCCAGCAGTGGTTTCCGCTGCATTGGTCAGGCCGTCGTTGTCCTGGTCGCAGGGGCCAGCCGTTGCCGAAGGCACACAGGGGTCGCTGTTTTCAGGGTCGTTCTCGTTGGAAAATCCGTCGCCGTCGGCATCCGTCAGGCTGCTTTCGAGGGCGTCGTTTTCGCCGTCGTTGTCCGTGTCCGTCCCAGACTCAGCGCCATCGTTCTCGCTATCGCCGTCCGTGTCGGCATTGGTCGGGTTGGTGCCAGCCGTGGCTTCCGCTGCATTGGTCAGGCCGTCGTTGTCCTGGTCGCAGGGGCCAACATTGGCATCCGGGAGGCAGGGATTAGTATCATCGGTTTCACCATTGGATGCGGTAAACCCATCGCCATCCTCGTCCACGTCGGTGATATTGACAGTAAGGGTCTGGGCATCGGTTTCGCCTTCGCCATCGGTGATGGTTATTATTATGGTAAAGGAATTATCTGCTTCGTAGTTGGGTGCTGCGTTGAAGGTCAGCACACCCGTATTGGGGTTAATGGAAAATGCCCCGGCATCAGCGCCGGAGATGCTCCAGGTCAAGCCACCGCCTTCGGTTTCGCCATCAGGGTCTGTGGCAGCATAGTCAATGACGCTGCCACTTGCATTTTCAACAAAAGAAACTGCATGCGTCGTTGTACTGCCGTTGGTGGAAATGGCAGGCTGCAAATTGCAAACATTGATGTCCAGCGGTGCGGATACATCAACCTGGCATTGTAGGGGGTCGTTGCTAACCACTCCTGCGATGTTTTGTCCAACAGTCAACCCTGAAACACCTGTAGATGTGCCATAATTTATGGCATAAATCAAATATTCACCACTGGTTGCGATTGGAAAGCTGGTCGCAGCACTGGTAGCGATGATGACGCCTGCCCTTGTGGTCAGTGCGTACATGGTGGTGTACCCGGTGGCTGTATTATTGCCCGAAATAGAAAACGTCACGGGCGAGGCCGTGTGGGTACAGCAAACTTCGATGTCAAGCGGGGCAGAGAGGTCAAATGGGCACAGTGGGTCGAGCGAGGTGATGCCTGAAATGTTTTGACCCGTGGCCATGCCGCCCACACCGGGCGACGACTTGTAGCTGATGGCGTAGATTTTATGCTCGCCGAAAGCCACACCATTGAACGTGGTCACTGCACTGATGGCCTCAATCACACCGGATGGTGTGGCCAAAAGATACCGGATTTCATAGCCCGGCGTGGTGCTGTAACCAACGGACGAGAAACTGACGGTTTGTGAGGTATGGGTGCAACCGCTGGGTGGCTGGAATTGGAAATTAGAAATTAAGGAATTGGGAAATTGGGACAGCGATAGGTGCAGCCCCGACTTTTCCGAAATGGCCTTATCCAGTTCGAGACTTCCTGCATACGTGAAGCTTTGCAACAGCAGTGCTGCCAAAACCAGGAAGGCAAACCCGGTAAAACGCTTTCTCAATTTTGGTGAAATATTCTTCATGTTAATCATGTCAGTTAAATTATGAACAATGAGACGCCTACCCGGCGACTATACATGGTCGCACGGCAATACACATGGCGCAAGTCTTCAGCGGTTGCTGACGTATAGGATGAGAAATCGAACGGTGAGTTTTTGTGGAGCGGTTTCTGGATACTGGATGCTGGATACTGGATGCTGGATAGCCTTTCAACCGACATCAAGCATCAAGTATCAAGCGTCCCCAAAAGGGGCAAGCAGTATCAATATCCCAATATTCCCGACTCTGCAAAGCAGGTTTGGCAACCAACATTGCCGCTTTCATTGCCCGCATATTTATTGCCTGGGCCAGCGCCTAAAATCACGATATTATTATCTGAATTAATGACAGGGTTGGTATTCAACGGGTCAGCATTATTATCGAATAGATAAATATCGCCTACGCAACCACTGCCGCTTTTAAAGCTGAATATATCAACATAGGTATTTGCAGGAAACGTAAAGGTCGAATAGGACCCTGCATTCTGCGGCGTGAAGAACAGGTAGTCTTTTGATGGGTTCTCCGTAGGCCCATTCAGGCTGGAAAACTGCCATGAAAGTGGTGTGGCACCTCCCTGCAAGCCAGTCAGGTTGGTAGGTGTCCAGCCGCCACTGATATGTGGCGCAACAATGGTCACCTGTGTGGAGGCACTGATACGGGCCTGCGCTCCAGTATAAGTCGTATTCGACTTCATGGAAACTTTGTAGGTCTGTGTGCCGGGGTCGAAGGTCATCTTGTAATGTACCGTGACCTGCGAGGCGGCAATAAAGGGAGAGAGCAGAAAAGCGAGGTAGATTAAATGTTTCATTGTTTAATTGCTTAATTGTTATATTGTTGGATTATTGAATTGCTGGATTGTTAATTACTGTACTAACAGCATAACAATTCAGCAACTCAACAATTCATCAATCATCATGGCATTACCGTCAGCCTCAGCGTTTGGCGCTGTTTGCCGTTGGCGATGAAGGTTGCGGAATAAAGGCCCTGCGACATACGGTCCGTTTCGGCATGGAAAGTTTGTGCGCCGGGATTAGTGTTCAATTTGTGTTGTTTGATGATTTGTCCCTTTTCATTAAATAATTGCAATTCGAGCGACTGTAGGCCCTCGCCATTTACCCATTTAAAATCCACGAAAGAAGCGGCTGGCAATGGGCTGGCTTTTATTTCACTGACCCAGCTTTCTGGTAATGCTTGGAGCTGTTCCGGGCATTCTACTTTGTTTTCCACAAGGCCATTGAAGGCATTGCCCCTCATGCCCAATACGGTCAGGCTTTGGGTCACGTTGAATTTGTCCTTCACCACTGCACGTACCATTGGGTCGTCATTGGAGAGCAGTTGCAGCCCGTTGGCACAGTCGCCGGAGGCACTGCGGAAGGTGAAAAGCGGCGTCTCGACCCCTGCCTCATAGCGGAAGGCTTTCGTTCCCAACTCTTTGATAACGAAGGAGATAAAAGTCCATCCCGGTGCTGCGGGCGGGCTTTCAACATAGGTATCATCGAGCCAAGTGACGCCAGGTACCTGGCTTTTAAGGTCTTTCACCAGGAAGCCCTCCCCCACCGGGGCTGCCACCACCACTTGCACCGAACCAGTGGTGTTCTTCGGCGACTCCCAAGTGCTTTCTGGCGTCATGGCCACTTGGTAAGTCTTGCCATCGTCGAGCAAGGTCAGGCTAAGGTGGATTTGGGCAGTGGCAAGTGTTGCCAACATTAAGCCCAACGCCATTAAGTTTAATCTTTTCATAATTTTAAATTTTTGTCTGTTTTCGAATTTTGGTAGTGAAATAACTGATTTGTTTAGAGGGTTTAGAGGGTTTAGAAAGTTTAGAGGGTTTATATCGGGGCAAACTAAACCTTCTAAACCACCAAAACTCCTAAACCTCATCAGTTAAAAAATCCCACCACCGCCATCTTTACTTATTCTTTATTGCTGGCATTGATTTCAGATTTCGGGATTTCGGACTGCGGATTTAGACAGCCGCCCAAATCCGAAATCCGAAATCCCCAATCCGAAATCATCATGGTAGCTGCTGATAAATAATGTAGTTCGGCAGCACCAGCGCATTATCTGGGAACAGCGCCGTGGTGAAGAACACCACGTCAATGTCCGCCCCTGCACCTTGGTAAATCACGTCACCGTTCATGTCCGCATCCGCACGGTCATACACATTGGTCACGATGTAATTTGCGGCAAAATTGGTATTGCCCGGGGCAGTGAGTACCGAGAAGAACGGAGCGTCCGTCTCGTTGTCTGCACCTTGGTAAACAATCTTGTCGCCACCAGAACCGATGAGGTTGCCCGCCCAAAGTACCCGCTTCGTGCCAACCAATTGCTGGCTGTGGGCCGTACCCTGGACGCCCAGTTTTTGATAGTTGTCCAACAAGGTAGAAGTGAAATCAACCGGTGTGCCGACAGTCGTCAGTGCCTGAGGTGTTGCCGTCATCGCACCCAAATGGTTGCGGTGCTTCACAGCCACGTAATAGCTACCTGCCGTTTGTCCCACGAATTCGAGCGGCGTAACGCCATCCGTGCTCACGATATCACCATCCCGCTGAACCAAACCTGCCTTGCGTGCAACGACCGTGGCCGGGTTGAGCGCACTGCGGAGTTCCACGAGCACCCAATCCACAATGGCATTCGTGCCAGTTGCTGCCAGTACAGGAGCCGTTGTGGCTTCCGTACCCGAATAGTTGAAGTCGGTCAATGTGCTGTAAGGTTGCGTCAACGGAATCAGGTTTTTCTGGCGCAATTGGTCACGCATCAAGCCCGTTGCTTCGTCGTAGGCGGCACCAAGTATGACCTTGGCAGCAATCTTCACGTTGTCGAGGCAATTCGGGTTAGCCGGGTTCGGCGAGCAAGCCGAGTTCGGGTCGCCATCCTGCGTGCCATCACCGTCGAGTTCCTCCCCGTTGCTGATGCCGTCACCATCGTTGTCTTCATTGAAATCGTTGGTGCCATCATCGTCCGTGTCCGCATCGTGTGGGTTGGTGCCAGCAATGACTTCATTACTGTCGCTCACGCCATCGTTGTCGTCGTCGTCATCGGAAGCGTTGGGAGTGCCGTCGCCGTCAGCATCGCAAGTTGGGGCAGCGTTGCTTGGGTCGCATGGGTCAAGCGGATCACCATCGTTGGTATTGTCGCCATCCAATTCCTCCCCATTCACGATACCGTCACCGTCGTTGTCTTCGTCGAAGTCATTCGTGTCGTCGTTGTCCGAATCCGGGTCAAGCGGGTTTGTGCCAACAGTTGCCTCGTTTACATCGCTTACACCGTCGCCGTCGTCATCCGTATCGGTAGAGTTGGGCTGGCCATCGTTGTCGAGGTCGCAAGCACCAGCAGCTTGGTTCGGGTCGCATGGGTCAAGTGGGTCGCCGTCGGTCGTGCCGTCGTCGTCCAATTCCTCGCCATTGCTTATCAGGTCCCCGTCGTTATCTTCGTTGAAATCGTTGGTGCCGTCGCCGTCTGTATCGGGGTTGGTCGGGTCAGTACCTACCGCAACTTCGTCAAGGTCGGTCACGTTGTCGCCGTCGTCATCCGGGTCGGTCGAGTTGGGCTGACCATCGCCGTCAAGGTCGCAAGTTGGTGCTCCAACGAGCGGGCTGCATGGGTTGGTTGGGTCACCGTCGTTCGTACCGTCGTTGTCCAATTCTTCCTCATTGCTCACACCGTCGTTGTCGAGGTCCTCGTCGCCGTCGTCCGTGCCGTCGTTGTCGGAATCAGCATCATGGGGGTTGGTACCAATGATTGCTTCGTCAGAATCATCCACGCCGTCGCCGTCGTCATCCGGGTCAGTCGAGTTGGGCGTGCCATCACCATCGAGGTCGCAAGTCCCAGCAGCCTGGTTCGGATCGCATGGGTCGAGCGGGTCGCCGTCAGCGGTACCGTCGCCGTCGAGTTCCTCACCATTGGTAATGCCATCACCATCATTGTCTTCCATGAAATCGTTCACGACATCACCGTCTGAATCAGGGTTGTGCGGGTCCGTGCCGACAATCACCTCGTTGGAATCGCTCACGTTGTCCCCGTCGTCGTCCGAATCGGTCGAGTTGGGCGTGCCATCGCCATCAAGGTCGCAGGTTGGAGCGCCACCGTTCGGGCTGCATGGGTCGAGCGGATTAGAGACATTCGTAACCTCAGTGCCATCATTGATACCATCGCCATCGGTGTCAGCCACCGTTGGGTTGGTCTCATCACCCGAACCGGGGTTACCATCAGCACCCGCATTTTCCTGGGCGTTGGTCAAACCATCGTTGTCCTGGTCACAGCTTGGTGCGCTCGTGTTGGGCACGCAAGGATTGTTCGGGTCGGGGTCAGCAGAATCGCAGACGCCGTCGCCGTCAGTGTCCGTGCCGCTCACAGTCACCGTGGCACTGCCACTCAGGGTCTGTGCAGTACAAACTTGGTTGTCGGTCGAACCTATCAAAGTATAGGTTGTCGTCGTTGCCGGATTGACTGGGATGTTCGTACCGCTCACATAATTGTTTACGGTAAATGTATCCAAGCCATCCGTGAATTTCACCGTATATGGACTGATACCACCCACGATGTTCACCTTCAAGTTGGCTGTTGCGTTCGGGCAAATGGCACCGTCCGCATAGCTGATGGTGGACGAAATCACATTCACGTTCGACCAAGTGAGCACCAGTGCGTCGGAAGCAGCAGCCCCGTTGCAGGCACCTGTATTGCCCACTACCGTCAGTACAAGATTTACACTTGGCAACAGTTTGTCGGCTGCACTTGGTGTGTAAATCGGGTAAAGGGTGTGCGGGTCGTTGAACGTTCCAGTGCCGTTGGAGGTGCTCCAGAAGATATTGCCATTGGCTGCCGTTGGTGTCGTAGTGCCGTCACCGAGGTCCACGCTGTTCATGTTGAGGCACATGATGCGGTTGCCACCAGCATTGGCCGCTGGCTGGTTGGCCTGGTCAAATGAAAGCACCATCTCATCCGTGGCCACGCCGCTACCGCAAAGCCCTGTTCCAGTTACCGTCAAGATGAGGGTAACGCCACCCACCTGTTTATCGGCAGCACTTGGTGTATAAATCGGCGTTTCGCTGTTCGGGTTGTTGAAAGTACCCGAACCACTTGTCGTCCAAGATATATTGCCATTTTGTGCCACTGGGTTCGAGTCTGCCAAGCTATACGTGCTTGCTGAGTTGCAAATCGTCATGTCAGCACCTGCGTTCGCTACCGGGGCAGCTGCTTTGACTGACAGCGAAGCCGGATTGGAGAAGATTGCTGTGCAAGCAGCAGTGCTCACCCTGCATCGGTACATGTAGTCATCTATGGAGGCATTGGCAATGATGTTCAGGGTTGGGGTTGTAACACCGGAATACTCGCCTCCATTGCTGAGGTTTGTCCAGGTCAGGCCGCCAGTAATACTGAACTGCCACTGGTAAACAAGCACCCCAGCACCATTCGTAGCACCTACGATGAACGAAGCGTTCATTCCCTCACAGGCGGTATCATTGGCAGGATGCAGGTTGATATTCACTGGCCCATTCACGAGAAGCGTAGCTACGCTCGATGTGATGGCAGGACAAAGCCCTGTGCCGACATTTACCCTAAACTGATGGTTGTTAAAGCCTGATGCGTCGCTAATTTCGAGCGTACTTGTCGTTGCACCGCTAAATACGCCACCGTCGTTGATGCTTGACCAAGAGTTGCCATTGTCAGTGCTAACCTCCCAAACATAGGTCAGGGTTCCTCCTGCCCCAGCGCTTGCCGCAACCGAGAAGTTAGCACTCATCCCATCACAAACAGTCGTATCCTGCGGTTGTGCGGAGATGCTAACAGGGCCTTCCAGCGTAAGGGTGCCACTGTTGGTGTTAATGGCAGTACAAGCAGAGGTGCTGGCACGCAAGCGGTATCGCCGATTGTGAAGCCCGGTTGTATTTAGGATGGTCAACTCATCGGTGTTTGCGCCAGCGTAAATGGCACCTGGGCCTGCTGGGGAGTTCACCACATTTGCCCAAATGATGCCATCGGTACTGATTTGCCATTGGTAAACAAGGCTACCTGCACCAGGATTGGCAATGTCAGCGCTAAAGGTTGCTTGGCTACCGAAGCAAACACTCACGTCCTGTGGTTGTGCATTCACAGTCAAGGCACCTTGTACATTCAATATTGCCTCATCGCTGAACAGCGCCGCACACTGCGTACTACTGGCCGAAAGCCGGTATTTTTTGCCGTTCAGGCCAGCCGTGTTGCTGATGATGAGCGTCTGCGTGCTCGTACCGGAGTATGGCGCCACGTTGCTGAGGTTTACCCAGTTCGTGCCGTCAAAAGTCTGCCACCTGTAAGTCAGCGAGCCGCCGGTCATGGTTGCTGTCGCAATGAAGGAAGCAGAGCTTGGCGAGCAAACCGTCTGTTCGGTCGGCTGTGTGGTGAACGTGATTGGGCCTTGTACCGTCAGGCTCGCCGAGTTCGACGAAACGACAGTGGTGCAAGTGGCAGTCGTGATGTTCACCCTGTAGCGGTAGCCTGCGAGGGCCGTTGCCACCTGAATGGTCAGGTTCGGCGAAGTCACGCCAGCGTAGGTTGCATCGTTGGAAATGTCGCTCCAAGTTGCGCCAGCGTCCGTGCTGACCTGCCATTGGTAGACCACCGTGCCGCTGCCAGCGTTGGCGCTGGTGGCCGACAAGGTAGCTGGGTTGCCTGCACAGGCAGTCAAGTTGCCAGGGTGCTGCGTGAACGATAGCGGGCCTTCAATGGTCAGCGTCGCTGCATTCGACCAGTCGAAGCTGCATTGCGAGGACTTGGCACCGAGGCGGTATTTCATGCCCGTGAGGCCAGCCGTGTTGCTGATGTTCAGGGTAGCCGTCGTTGCGTTGCTGTAAACCCCGCTGTTGGCGATGTTCGCCCAGGTCGTGCCGCCGTCCGTGCTGATTTGCCATTGGTACAAAATAGTACCTGCCCCTGCGTTGGTGGCAGTTCCCGTAAAGGAAGCCGTGCTGCCGCTGCAAGTGGTCAAATCCGTCGGGTCGGTTACAATGTCAACTGGGCCTTGCACAACGAGTTGCGCAGCAGCCGAAGGCAGGTCTGTGCAACCAACGGTGGTCGCCAAAGCACGGTAGTATTTGCCGCCCAAGCCCGCCACGTTGCTCAACATGAGCGTGTTGCTCGTGCTGCCCATGTAAACTGCGTTGTCCGTCAAGTCCGTCCAAGTCAGGTTGTCGTCGCTGACCTGCCACTTGTAGGTGACTGCGCCAGCACCAGCGTTCACCGCCGTTGCCACGAAGGCTGCCGTGCTGCCAGAACAACGGGTCTGGCCCGATGGGTTCAGCGTCCAAGTAAGCGGGCCGCTGACCGAAAGCGTAGCCGCATTGGTGGTCACGCTGCATTCGGAAGTGGTGGCGACGAGGCGGTATTGGAAGCCGTTTTTACCTGTTAAATCATTGATTGCCAATGTATTGCTGGTCATGCCGTCGTAAGCCGCACCGGAGACGCTGCTCCAGCCGGAGCCGCTGTTGACCTCCCATTGGTAGCTTATCGTACCTGCCCCAGCATTGCTGATGATGGCGTTGATGGTCGCCGCATTGCCCACGCAGGCCGAAGTGTTGGCTGGCTGTGTGCTTACGGTCAAGGCACCTTCCACCGTCAGTTTACCGCTGTTGGAAGCGATGCCAGTACAAGCGCCCGTGCTCACCAATGCCCGGTACAGGTTGTTGTTTTGTGCATTCGCAACACCTGTCAAAGTCAAGGTTGCGCTGGTTTGACCACCGAGGTCAGACCAAGTATCACCATTGTCGGTGCTCACCTGCCACAGGTAGGTGATGCTGCCAACCGATGCCGTAGCGGTCACTGCGAAGCTGGCGTTGGAGCCAGCGCACTCGGTTTGGTCAACCGGATGTGCCGTGATGCTCGCTCCAGTTTCCACAGTGAGGGTAGCGCTGTTGGTCAAAATTGCGGAGCAAGTAGGCGTGCTGACCGAGCAGCGGTACTGATTGGCGTTCAAGCCAGTCACATCGCTGAGGTTCAGCGTAGCCGTGGTTGCACCTGTGTAAACGCCGCCGTTGCTGATGTTCGACCAGCCTGCGCCGTTGTTCAGTTGCCACTGGTAGCTGAGTGTGCCCGTGCCGCCATTGTCGGCGACGGTGCTGAAGCTGGCAGTCTGACCTGCGCACTTCGTAACGCTGACAGGCTGCACGTCAATGGCAACCGGGCCTTCCACCACAAGTGCGACCATGGCGGTCGTCGTGATGGTTGCGCAAGCGCCTGTTTGTGCCTTGAGCCTAAACTCGTAGCCGCTCAGGTCGCTGCTGGCTGCGGTTATGGACAGTGTGTTGGTCATTGCGCCAGTGAAAATGGATGCACCTGCACCGATTGGGCCGTTGGCAGCGTTCGACCAGCCGAAGCCGTCGTTCACCTCCCATTGATAAGTAATTGAACCTGAACCACTTGCGTTGGCAACTGTGGCTGCGAAGCTCGCATTGCCACCTGCGCAGATGCCCACGCTGGTCGGCTGTGTGGTGAAGCTGATGGCTCCTTCCACGGTCAGCGTTGCGGCAGCAGATGTGATTTCAGCGCAACCAGCGGTGCGGGCTTTCACCCGGTACTGGTAGCCGTTCATGCTGGCAGTGACTGCGTTCAGCGTGAGCGTTGCACTTGTCTCACCTGAAATATCGGCCCAGCCGCTGCCCGTGTTACGCTCCCACTGGTACAGGATGGTACCTGCGCCAGCGTTGGTCACGGTCGGTGTGAAGGTCACATTTGCGCCAGCGCAAACCGTCTGCGAAGCAGGCGAAGCCGTCATGGTAATCGGGCCTTCCATCGTCACAGTGGCGGTGTCTGCCATGTTGGTTGGCGTACAGCCGGTGGCCGTAGCTTCCACAAGGTACTGCGTGGTGACGGTCGGGGCTTGCAAAACCGGGATGGTCAAGGTCAGGTTGGCACCTGCGCCTTGTGCAGTTACTGGAGGCGTCAAAGCTGCACCGCTGGTATCCGTCAGTTCGTAGTCCACGCCGAGTTGAGCACCTGACAACGTGATATTGATAGGCTGGTCGGCAGGGCTGCAAGCAGAGGCATCGGCCACAGCGAGCGTTGCGTTCAGGCTGGTCAGCACGGTGACGGTCGGTGTGCCGCTCATCGTCGTTGCTGCGCAACCATTGGCATTTGTCACGCTAACGAGTGTGTATGTTTTGGTGCTGGTCGGTGAAACCGGGATGTTCGCCCCGCTCGTGTAGTTGGTGATGACTAGGTTGGCACTGCCGTCGCTAATCAAGAGCGAGTAGGTGCCAGAAGCTGGTGCCATCGTTGCCTTCAAGTTGACCGTACCGCCCACGCACATGGTTTTTGTGCCACTGAGTGTTGCCGTGTATTGCGCTTCAAACGAAATCGAGCGCTTGCCACGAGGTGTACCGTTCACGTTGAAGGTGACGGTGCGATTTCCCGCCGTAGTACTGGTCGAGTTGAACGATACTTCGTTCAAAATCGCCTGCATCTGCGGTGCTGTGATGGTCTGACCCATTGCCGGGCTGATGGTCAACGTCGGGTGGGTGTAGGATTTCACCACAGTTGGATAAGCAGAAAGGTTTACGTCGAGCACATCGTTGGCAGCGTCCATTGTGCCGCTGATGGTGATGGTGGCAGTTACGCTACCAGCATCGGTCAGCACGATGTCGTCCGTGAGGTCGAGTGCCGTACCATCGCCACAGTAGATAAGGTCGGCGAGGACTTTCACCGAAAGCGCCTGCGTGTCGGTGCCACCGTTGCCGTCAGCGACTTGGACGGTCACTTCGTAAACGCCGTCCGAGTTCGCATCGGTCGGGTTTTCGGCATCAGGAGCACCGATGAAGGTCAGTGCACCGGTCGTTGGATTGATGGTAAACAAGGCCGCATCTGCACCGCCGGAGATGCTGTAGGTCAGCGTCTGGGCAGGCACGTCAGCATCGGTAGCCGTCACGGTCGTGGCAGCGGCGGTGTTGTCAGGGACGAGCACGGTAGCCGTTGCGTCAGCACCATTCGAGGTGATGACAGGGGCCGTGTTGGCGCTCCGCCAATCCACCTGAGTACCAGCGGTAGCTGGGTAGGTTGCGGCCACGTTTGTGATGCCAGCGTTGGCGGGGCCGAAGTTGGCGTCGTCGCTGTCAATATCGTCATCCAATCCATCGCCGTCGGCATCGTTGAAAGTGCCGAGGGTCAACGCAGCTTCCTGTGTATCAGTGCCTTGTGCGTTGTCGGAGTTGGTGTCGAGGTAGTCCGGTTGGTCGGTTCCATCGGTGTTGACGGGGGTCAAACCAGCCGTTTCATAAGCATCGTCGAGTCCATCGCCGTCGGCGTCCGTTCCGCTTGGGGCGGTGTAGCCAACCGTCGTTTGGGCTTCGATATTGTCAGGGATACCGTCGCCGTCGGAGTCGAGGTCAACCAGGTTAATAATGCCATCGTTGTCCGAATCAAGCTCAAGCGGGGTATCACAGAAATTAGCAAAGCGTACTTTATGTTCGTTGGTCAAGGCCCCTGTTGAAGCGGTGTAGCCAAAAAACACCTTGGTCGCTCCCCCAAAATAAAGGCTGGGCAGGTTGCCTGAAATTGAGCCGCCGCTAACGCCACCCACTGTGTAGCTCAAGGTTTGAGTATTGTGGTTCCAAGTGATAACAACCGAGTGCCAATTGCCGTTTTCAAGGTTTGCAAAGGCGAAGGCGGGCGTCAAAGCAGCCCAGTTTTCCGTGTTGCGGAAGCCCCCGTGATCGCTGGCGATGTCACCTGCTGCAACACCACTATCGTAAGTATCAAGTTCAAGAGCGATACCATCTTGAATGTTTTGAGCACCCAAACCACTTCCAATGTCACCAGCTGCATTCAAGCCAGCCGGGTCGTTGTGGAATACGATTGCTATGCCATCTGCTCCTGCATCTGATACTCCGAGGTAAGCGTCGAAACTAAGCGTAAAGCTTTTTGTGAAATCAATCTTCGCTTGCGACCAAATCCTACCAGCCTGCGACAAAGTAGCAGGGGTCAATCTTGCTTCGAGTGGCGACACTTGCGAGGCATTCCCATTTAGTTGGAAAACTTGGTTCATTGTGGCACCCTCAAGGCCGTTTTCACGACAATCAGTAATTCCATCCCCGTCATCGTCCACGTCAAGGTTGTCCGTCAAACCATCGCCATCGGTGTCGGTGTTGGCTTGCCGCCATTTAACCTGACCCGAGAGGGTCGGGTACGCCGTGAGCGGGTTCGTGATGTCCGCATTGACGGGTCCGAAATTGGCGTCGTCGGTGTCAATGTCGTCGTCCAGGCCGTCGCCGTCGGCGTCGTCGAAGGTGCCGAGGGTCAGCGCAGCTTCCTGTGTATCAGTACCTTGTGCGTTGTCGGTGTTGGTGTCAAGGTAGTCGGGCTGGTCTGCTCCGTCGGTGTTGACAGGCGTCAAGCCTGTACCGTAGTTGAGCGGAAGACCATTCGAGCCGACGTTTGCCGAAGGCGCAGCATAAGTCGCCGTGGCTTGCGCTTCGATGTTATCGGGGATACCGTCGTTGTCGGAGTCGAGGTCATCAGCGTTTTGAATACCATCACTGTCCGTGTCAACAATCGCACAAATTGGGGACAAATAGATGTTGTCAAAAGTGATATCAGATTGCCCTACACCGCAGCCTTGGCAGTTTGTAATTTCAAAAAGCAAGGTAGCTGTGTTGTTGTTGACTGCTGAGTAAGGAATTGTTACCTGCAAATTGGTAGCGACCCCAACCGGAATAGAAGTCGTGTTGACGGTTGCTCCGTTTTGCGTTGTTACACTAAACGTTCCAGTACTCGTGCCAGGGTTCTGGATGGTTAAAAACGTGGTGCTACCTAATTTTATAGTGGTAGCATTGTGAGAAATCCCGTTAGTAAACCTTGTGACGTCAAAACTCAGTTTAATACTCCCGGAATTTGCCGCCAAGCCTGTGACGGATTGTTGAAATGAGCCATCAACACCGACATTATCATTATCCAAAGTAAATGCGGCAGCATTGGCACCAAATCCAATATTTATGGAAGTCCAACCTGTTCCAATATTCGAGAAATCACCATTGGTTAACAAGTTAGAAGCAGGGGGGCAACCGCCTTCCACCGCATCCAAAATACCGTCATTGTCATCGTCCACGTCCGTCACATCAAACACGCCATCGTTGTCGTTGTCCGGCACCTGCCAAGCGAAGGTGATGAACTTCGAACCGTTGAAATCGTAGCTGATTTCCCGGTTTGCGCCGACGGCCGTCATCAAGACTTTGGTAGCACCTGTGGCGAAATTGCCGTCGTCATCCACCAACATGTACATCGGCGCACTGCCGAGGCTTGGGAAAGAAGCAGCCGGAACCCGCACCAAGGTGCTGCCCACGCTGCCTGTCTCCACGATTTTCCACTCCCGTGCCGGGCGGCTGTTCACGCCGCTGGCTGGGTCTATTTCGGTGGATGTGGTGCTGACCGATGCGTTGTTGTTACCCCAAACGAGGTAAGTGCCGTCGGTTAAATTGTTGGTATTCAACAAGTTGGTAGTTGCGATGCCGCCGAAACCGATGGTCAAAACGTCGCCAAGGACACTGGTGGACTGCTTCTGGTGCAGCCCTGCGCAGTTGTGACGACCCAAACCAGCTATCATGCTGTTGTAGGGCACGTTGGCAGAGCGGTTCCAGATAGTTGTTCCATCGAGGTTTACATAATTGTGCGTCAGAGAAATACCATATTTCAAACCGAGGTAGGTATTGACTTGCTGCCTTTCGTCGTCGGTCAGGGCATGGTCGAAAACGAGAATTTCCGCCATGTCGAAGTCGCCAGCATTGTCACCGCCAGGTCCTTCGCCGATTTGCATGGTCAGGTTGCCAGGAACATCGTTGTTGACCGTTCCGCTGGCGGCGACACTGCCGTTGTTGTCCAATGAAACTTCATTGTTCTGCCAACGATAGCCCAATAATTGTGTCTGATTTTGTGGTAGTGCCTGTCCGCCGGTGACACTATTCGGGCTGGAATTGTAGTTCCAGTAATACATATTATCTGCACCTATTAAGAAGTCAGCATAATCAGACTGGAAAGATGTGCCAGCAGAAGTACCCTGGTTAAACCCAGCAAAATCATGCGCAGGCCCGTTCCAATTGGTCACCATGAAAACTTCACCGTCCACGGTATTGTCTGGAAGGACATTGCCCGCCGTTTTCATGCCTTTGTAGGCGGTATAATCCAAGTAAGGATTGAAGTTGAAACGGTTGGAGGCACCGGATTTGAGCGTCAAACCTGTAGTAGTGAGGCGGGTAAAATGCAGCGCATTTCCTGATTGGTCGCCCCAATAGGCCACATCTCCATTGTCCACTGTGGGGCTTGTACCTGCCAAATCGCTTGCTGTGTTGGCATCAGCTTTCGACCAAACCCTCATATCGCAAGCGAGCAAAGTACTGGCACAAGACAACGTCAGCGTCGTGTTTGCCACTGGCGGTGTCAAGCCCGTCAAAGTTGAACCCGTTGCACCGCTCGTTGCGAAGCGGTTCACGCCGCCCTGACAGCCTGCCGAGCTAACCTGTGTTCCATTTACGCCACCACTGAGCATCGTGGTAACGCCGCTGCCGAGGGCTGCCGACGACCAAACCATACCACCGCCACCGCCACCGCCAGGACCCCAGCAGGAGCCTACGTTGATGCTGCCGCCGCTGCCACCCTGTACATCGAGTACCAAGTTGGTGGAGTAGCTTGCTACGTCGAGGAGGACTGCGCCACCTGCGCCACCACCACCTGCGCCGTCAGCGCCAGCCATTGCCGTTTGCGAAGCGCCCCGGCTGACGATGCTGTTGCCATTGCCTTTCAGTGTTGGCGTTTTGATGAAGGCGATACCGCCACCAGCCACACCTGCCGTTCCCTGTGCGTTGTTGTCATGGCCACCGCCGCCGCCGCCGCCCATGAAGGCACGGTTTTCAGCATTGGAATAGGTCAGAATGGCACCGCCGAAGCCGCCACCAACCGTGCCGTTGTAATAATCAGCACCGCCGAGACCGCCCGCACCTGCGTTCGAGCCACCGCCACCGCCAGCGTTGTGGGCGTTGCCGCCGCCGCCGCCGTTGGCATTTTTGCCCCGGTTCTGGTTTTTACCTGAAATGAATTTGGCAATGCTTTCGCCCTTGAAGCCGCCCGTGTTGGTGCTGCCACCGTAGGTCAGCACGTTGTCGCTGCCTTCTGGGTTGCTACGTGCGCCGCCCCGGAAGCCCTTGCCTGTCAGGTCAATATTTGATTGAAGTTCGATTTCTGGCGCTTCGAAGGCGAGGATACCGCCCTTCGAGCCGTTCCATGCCGCTGCCGTCAGCGTCCCGCCCACAACCACTTTATTGGTGTAAACAGGCACCCGCACGATTTGCACCGAGCCTCCGTTAGCGTTGTAAGTATTGAGCAATTGGAATTTCGGAACGATGTTTTTTCCGTTAATCGTACCGACTTCGTTGTATTCGTATTTACCTGCATTGTTGAGGGCAGTCACGTCGCCGAAAGCGGTGTTTTCGGACTGGTCAATCGTTGCACCCTGCATCTGTATGATGATGATTTTATCGCCTACGGCAAAACCTGTGGCGTCGTCCACGCCGAGGATGCCGTCGCTGCAAACCTTGGTGACGGCTGCATAGTGGTTGATGACACCCTTGATGCAAGTGACGGGCACGGCTGGCACCACCGTACCGACTGGCATGGTGAAATTGCTAAGGCTTCCGCCCGCTGTGCCGTTTGCACCGCCCCAGTTGCCACCGTTCGTGCCTTTCAAACCGCCTGACAATGAGGTGGTTGCGTTGACGGGCAATGCGCTGTTTGACCAAATGAAACCGCCTGCGCCACCACCGCCTGGGCCGTGGGCGCTTGCGGCATTGCCACCTTTGCCGCCATCGGCTTTCAGGGTCACGTCGCCGGCGTATTTTGCCACATCAAGGAGGATGGAACCACCAGCACCACCACCACCGCCACCGTCGCCGCCAGCATTGGCAGCCGTTGCGCCGGAGGCATCGAGGGTGGAGTTGCCAAGGAGGGCAGCCGATTTCACATAAATGATACCACCGCCATTTCCACCGTTAGTGCCCACCCCATTATTCTGTTGCCCAGCACCGCCGCCGCCGCCGAAGAACACCCGTTTTTCGGTAGCATTGAGCCATGTGGAGAGCGAGCGACCGGGTTCACCACCGATGGGCGTGTTGTAGCTCCATTGGTTGCCACCCCTACCGCCTGTGCCGAAGTGACCGCCACCTGCACCACCTGCGTTGTAGGAGTTGCCACCGCCGCCGCCGTTGGCTTGGCTGCCCCGGCTGGCGTCTTTGCCTGTGATGTAGGCTGCCACGCCTTCGCCTTTCGGACCACCTGCACCCGTTGTTTTATTGGAAATATATTCAAGTTGGTTAGCACTGCCGCCGTTGGTGACGTTGATGCCACCACGGTAGCCCTTGCCAGCCGCCGAAAGGTTGCCGCCGAGGAACACTGTGTCCGCTTCGAAGGCAAGGATACCGCCTTTCGAGCCGTCCCAGGCACCCGCCTGTACGCCCGTGCCCGTGATGATGATGTCGTTGTATTGCGGGATTTTGACAATCTGTATTTTGCCGTTGACGGAATAGCCGTTCACGGCTTCGTATTTCATTTCAATGAAATCGCCATTGATGGCAGCAATTTCATTCTTCTCATATTTACCTGCTGAGCCGAGGGCGGAAATCGTACCGAAGTTGACGCTGTTCGTCTCGTCTATCGTTGCACCCTGGTGCTGGATGATGAGCACTTTGTCGCCTACGGCAAACCCTGCCGTGCTCACCACATCGTAGCTCACGCCAGAGCAGATGCCTTCGACCGCCACGTAGGTGTTCACCACGCCGCTCACACAAGCGGCACGCTGCACGGTGCTGCGCACGGCTGGGTTGGCGAAGACGCCACGGGGCAGGAAGGAGGTTTCCCCTGCGCTGACACCTGTGTCCCAGCTTTGCAGCCCGTCACCTACTTTGGTAACAAATGGCGTGCTATCGAACGAGCCGTCCCCGTTGCCCGCATAGACGTAGATGCCGCTTGCGTTGCCGAGGGTGGTCACGGTGTAAACGTAGTCGAGGATGCCGTCGCCCGTCACGTCTTGCAGGAAGGTCTGTTGGTTGGCATCCTCCCCGGTCATGTTGTTGGAGATGGGTGTAAGGTAGCTCTGTGCCGCCTGTGCGGTCGAGTACGAGCCATTGCCGGTGGCTGCCCAGACCGTCACTTTGTACGAGCCATGTTCCTGCGCCTGCACGTAATCTGCCATGCCGTCGCCAGTCACGTCGGCGAACAAGGACAGCTCTGCGCCAGAGGTACCAGCTCCGCCCGTGGCAGGGATGCCCGTGATGTTGAGGCTGTTGGTAACGACTGCTGCTGGGCCAAATACGCCGTTGCCATCGTTGAGCCAAGTCCTAATACCTGGATTATCAATGGCTTGCACGAGGTCAAGGTCGCCGTCGCCGTCTGCGTCAGCAAGTTGTGTGACATTTGCTGCATCCACACCGGACGTTAGATGGCCGCTTGCTCCGGTGAGGGTAGAAGTAATTTTTGAAGTATTAAAAGTACCGTCGCCTAAGCCCGTCCAGATGTGGATTTTGTTGTCATTGCCGGAGAATAAGTAGTCGGGCACGCCATCACCAGTGACGTCTTCCATGAAGGATTGTTCAGCACCTGTTTCACCAGCAAAAACGCTGTTCACGCCACTTGCATCCATGCCGCTGGTAACGATGCTCTCCGTGGAGAAACCACCGTAGCCGTCGCCTTCATAGACGTAAATCGAGTTATTGTTGTTCTCGGTGACGTGCACGAGGTCGGCCACGCCGTCGCCCGTCACGTCGAGCATGAAGGTTTGGTTGGTGCTTTCCGTGCTCCCAGAATACTCAGAGCCGCTGCCCTCCCGGTCGAAGCCGGAGGAGACGAAGTTGCATTTTTTGAAAGTACCGTCGCCGTTGCTCGCCCAAACATTCACGAAACCAGCGCCAGCGCCACCGTCATTTGCGAAGACAAAAGCATCGGCAGGTGGCGTCGGAGGCAAGGCTTTTCCACCGAAGGTGTAATAAACCACGCCGTCGTTGTTGGTGTCGTAGGTGTCGAAGTCAAGGCTGAGGTTCTTGTTTTGGCCCACCACGTTCATGGCTAAAGCCGTCGAGCTTGCGAAGCTGCTGTTGTCGGAAACGATAAGGTAGTGCGTGGCGGATTTGTCCATGCCCGCCATTTTCTTGGCCGGTACGGTCAGTGTCACGTTGCCCATCGCTCCTGTGACTTGCGCCTTCCATTTGCGCTGCATCCATACCTCTACTCCAGCAGGCAAACCGCTTGGGAGAGCTGTGCTTTTGGCGTAAATGGCGGCGTTGTTGTTACCCCATACGAGGAAGCTATTATTGGCAAGAACGCTTGTATTTGCTGCATTCGAGGTAGCGAGGTTGCCTTTTGAAATGGTGACGAATTCATCGGTATTGACCGACTTCGACTGCTTCTGGTTCAAACCTTGGCAATCTTGCCGCCCGATACCTGCGATGTCGTAGTCGTGGGTTTCCGTGCCGCCTGGTCCGTCTGCGGTGAAAATGGTGGTGCCAGCCGTACCTTCAAGGTAGCTCACGTTTTGCGTGATGCCATATTTGATGCCGAGGTAGGCAAGGACTTTGCCCCGCTCGGTGTCGGTGAGCTTGCGGTTGTAGAGGATGACTTCACCCACGTCGCCGACGTAGGGCCAATTGTAGGTTGCGCCGATGTGGACGTTTTGTGGGACGGCAAAACTTGGTGTATTGGTCGTAGTGGTGTATTGGAATTTGCCGTTGAAACCGCTTTTCCAATCATTCGTTGCCGAATAAGTGTGAAAAACCTGCCAATCTGCTTGGTTCACGGCTGGCCCCGAAGTGGTTCCACTGCCTTCCAAAACCGAAAGGTTGGTGGCGTGCCATGCCTTGCGGAGGTTCGTTCCAAAATCATTGTAAAGATAGCCATTGGTGTGCGGGTAGTGCGAATTGTTCACGCCGCCAAAATCGTACGGGTTGCCGAGGTTGGTCGCCAAGTTGGTGGTTTTAGCCACCGAGAAAACCTCGCCCGATGAGAAGGCATTCGGGAACTGACGGTTATCCACGTTGTCAATGCGGAAGAAGTCGTCACCATCGAAACGGACAACCGGGTTGTAGTTCGTGCCGACGCCCACCCATTGCGGGTCGCTGTTGACGACATCGGGGTGGCGGTCAAAAATGCTCTCGTCGTTCCATGCGGTTATGTTGCCAGTGGTTGCATTTTTCTGCACGAGACCGTCCGCTTTCATCCAATGGTTCAAGCCAGCCGCCACACAACCGGGAGCGAGCAAGTCTTTTCCGAAGGTGAAATATTGCTCTCCGCTGAAATTGAAAGTCGCCGTTAGGTAGCCGTTGCCGTCGTTGACGAGAGCGACCTCGGTGCGGCTGCCGGAATTGAAAGCCGGAGAGTTGTCAACAATCAGTTCCTCGGCGTTGACCGTTTCGGGGATTCGTATTTGGACAGCACCAACCGAGCCAGTTTCTTTTGAACACCACACCCGGCCCATGCGGTTATAGGTCGCTACCGGTGTGAAATTCAGCGGCGTATAATTGGTGTTGAACACCGTAACGCCACCCTGATGCCCCCATACGAGGTAACTATTGTTGCTTAAAGCATTGGTATTCAAGGCGTTGGTCTCAGCCACTGAGCCGATACCGATTTCCAGAATCTCTGTGCCGTTGGCGCTGCGGCTTTGCTTTTGGTGCAATGCCATGCAGTCTTCCCGACCAATGCCCGCTATGTCGTTGTCGTATTGGTACGTACCGCCAACTGCGCCATCGGAATTGAAGATGACAGTGCCAGTACTGTTGACGTAGTCCACAGTTTGGGAGATACCATACTTGATGCCGAGGTAGGAAAGGACTTTCGCCCGTTCGGCGTCGGTGAGCTTGCGGTCGTAAAGGATGACCTCGCCGACTTCGCCCGTGTAGGCACCACCGGAAGTGTAGCCGATGGCAACATTGGAGCCTGCCATCGTGAAGTTGACGGCGCTGTTGGTGGAGGTGTATTGGAATTTACCGTTGAAACCGCTTTTCCAGTCGTTGGCAGCGGAGTAGGTATCAAAGACTTGCCATTGCGTCACGTCCACTGGAGGTCCGCTGACGGTGCCTCCGCCTTCGAGGGCGGTGGTGGGGTTGCCTGGCGTCCATGCCTTGCGGATGTTTGCCCCAAATTCATTGTAAATATTATTTACATGGTTATAGTGGGAATTGCTGTTGCCACCGTAATCGAAGGCGTTTCCGTTCCCCGAACCAGATGTGTTTTTCGCCCTGGTCACAGCAAACACCTCACCCTGCGTAAAAGCGGAAGGGAAGGTTTTATTTGTCGCATTATCAATGCGGAGGTAATCGTTGCCATCGAAGTCAATGGTCGGGTTGTAGTTCAAGCCGCTGGACAACCAAAGCGGGTCGCTGTTCACATAGTCTGTTGCCCGGTCATAAGCCGACTGGTCGTTCCAGATTTCCACGAAGCTGTTGGTATCCCGCTCCACCGCCTGGTCAGCTTTGAGCCAGTGCTGCAAGTTCGTTGCTACGCAACCGGGGGCGTATTGATTTCTACCAAAAGAGAAATACTGCCCATCGGTGAAATTGATGGTGCAAACAAGGTTGCCTGCACCGTCATTGGTGAGCGCATGTTCTGTTCCGCCGCTCAGGTTGGCATTTGCGCTCACGACGAGGTGCTCAGCCCCTGTGCTTTCTGGAATGCTGATTTTCACGACGCCCACCGTGCCTGTTTCTTCCACGAGCCAAATCCGGTTCATGCGCACGTATGGTGCCACCGGAGTGAAAGTCGAAGGTGTGTAGTTCTGCCCATAAACCTTCGAGCCACCGTTGTGGCCCCAAACCATGAAGGTCTGGTCGGTCATGTTCCAGGGGTTTACTAGGTTGGAAGTGGCGATGTCCATGTGGCCGATGGTGAGGAAATCCCCCGTTTGCATGCTCTTCGATTGCTTCTGGTGCAAGCCGGAGCAGTTGTCACGCCCGATACCTGCAATGCCATTGTCGAAGGTGTAGGTTGTGCCCGTGCCGTCGGCATTGAACAACACCGTGCCTGCGCTGCTGAGGTAATCTTGCGTCAGCGAAACACCGTATTTCAATGCTAAATAACTGTAAACACGCTGCATTTCCACGTCGGTCAACTGGCGGTCATAGACGATAACCTCCGGCACGAGTCCGAGCCATTGCTGCCCGCCAGAGGAACCGACATAGATGCCGTTGCCGAAATTGGCACTCTGGTTAGAGCTGATGGTGGTCGCCTCCTTCATCCCGTTCACGTAGCTGATGATATTGTTGGAGCCGCCTGAAACGTTGTTGGAGGTCAAACCAACGATGTTTCCGCCGAGGTTCTTTGCTCCTTTGCCGAGGTCGTAAGTGGTTGCGTTGCTCCGCAATGACGGAGTGCCGCTGCCCCATTCCCCATCTACGCCGGAGAGGGGGTTCCAGCCATTTGGCGAGAGACCATCCGTTTGAAAATCGAGAGCTGGCCAGTCGCCGTTGCCATAGAGCATGCCCGCCGGGCCACGAAGCTCGGCAGGGTTGGTGCGGCGGTCAACGGCGAGGGCAATCATTGACCAAGGGGCAGTATTTGAAAACAGACGGGTGTTTCCATAAAATTCATCACCGCCGTCAAAGCTCATGGCCGGGTTGAAATTGACGAGGTTGGCGGCAGTGTTGCTATAAAATTTAGGCCTTAATGCCACTGTCGGTTGGGTAAGGTCATAAGCCTCATTGTCGGCAGATGAGTTTTCCCAAGTAGTCGGATTGGTATTGTCGGCTGCGCCAACAACGGCATCGGCTTTCAGCCAAAGCTGGAGGTTGCCAGCCGCACAGCCCGGCGTGGTGATATATGCTGCCAAGGTGAAATAGCTGCCGTCGGCAAAATCAACGTCGGCAGCAAAGTATTGAATGCCGTTAACCGTCAACGAGGTCAATTCGGTATAAGTGTCGTCGCTGTCGAAGGTCGCATCGGCAGAGCGAACGAGATAGACCTTGCCACCGTTGCCAAGTGGTTTCGGTGCAGCGAATTTCACTGTGCCGACCGAGCCAGTTTCGTCCACTTTCCAAATCCTGCCCATGCGGAAATTTAGTTCCGTTCCGGAAGCACCAGTGAGTGCTGTGCTGAAGAGGGTCGAGCCATTGTTGCTGCCCCAGAACATGGCTGTTTTGTCCGCAGAGAAACTGCTGGTATTCTGGTCGTTATTTGCAGCCAATGTACCGAGGGCGATGGCAGGTTGGAATCCGTCATTGACGCTTTTTGACTGTAACTGCTTAATCTGCGAAGCATCATCACGGGCGATACCTGCAATATTGTTGTCATAGCCGCCTGAGCCGCCAACATCCCAGTATTTACCACCTGAAATGCCGTTCCAGTCGGAGGCATAATAGTCATGACCAAGGGTGATGCCATACTTGGTGGCGAGATAGGTGTTAACCCGTTGGCGCTCATCGCTGGTAAGTTTGCGGTTGAACAAGATGTGTTCCGCTGTTTGACCATTAAAAGCAGCACCAGGGCGCGCACCGATATGAACATAGCCACCTGCAGCAAAGCTGGGTGTATGCACAAAATCAGAATAGGCAGTCGTCCCGTCAAAGGAGGCCACCCAATCGTTGGTCTTACTATATGTATTGTAAATATGTGGTTTCGTTACGTCCACAGCCGGGCCTGAAACAGTACCGCCACCCTCCGTGGAGGCTGCGTTCGGGTCGCCGGGCTTCCAGTTTTTGCGGCCGCCACTCGTTCCGAAGTCGTCGTAGATATAGGCATTGGAGTAGGTCCACCAGCTATCGTTGTAGCCTCCGAAATAGTAAGGACGGCCAGCGTTATTGGTGGTTGCCGAGGCCCGCATTACCGTGAACACTTCTCCTTCAGTGTAAGCGGAGAAAAAGGTACGGGTAGCGGTATTGTCAATTCGCATCCAGTCGTCGCCGTCCCATTCCACCACAGCATTGAAGTTCCATGCACCGGGGATGACTTGAGGGTTGGAGTTAAAGAAGTCCATATCCCGGTCGTTGCCTGATTGGTCGGCCCAAACAGGTACACCGCTCACGGCAACGAAGTTGCCATTGGCATCTACGCTGGTGCCCGCACCTGCGTGCAACCAGAACTGTAGGCTGGAGGAGATATTGCCGGGCGATGGCGGTGGCGGCGCCCAATGATAAACATCAAGGCAGCTTGCACGGTAGTTGCACGTAGTGCCCGCCGATGCCGATGGCATCGTGGTGTTTATGCATAAAATATAATTTGTGTTAGGGGTTAAGCTATGCCATTCTGGATTCCAGGTTCCACTGTTGCCGGCATTGGCAATTGTGGGCGGAATGGGCGTTCCGGGGCACCCACCAGAAGCAAGCACCAAAGTGGAAGTCCGACTGGCAAGGATGTTCTGCGTACAGTCAGGCAATAGGTCGGGGTCTGCACCATCTGTACCTCGAATGGTAATGGTCTGCACTGCACCCAATTTTCCGTAAGCGCCAGAGTTGACCGTGTAGCATTGCGTGAAGGAGCCATCCCCTGCCTTGTAGGGCACAGGTTGGTATTGCTTGCATTGCGCTGCCGTGAAAGTACCGTTGGGCTGGACGCCGGGGCCTGCTTTGTTGCCAAGGTCGGAGACCGGGCAAAGCGGAGAAGCGCAACTTCCACAAGACACAGGTGGAGTTGGACACGCATAGGCTCCCGTGTTCTGACTTGTGAAGTTCCAAGAAATGGAAACAGCTCCATTCACGGTACCTGCGTCGAAGTTGTCAACATAAACGACATAGAAGTTGCCAGCCGTAACGGAAAGGGCTGAAATCAATCCGTCACCAGCGCCCCCTTCCGAAGTTTCGGCAGTGGAAGTGGTGAGTTGGAAGCCCGTTGCCGCTGCATAGGAGCACCTTAGCGGTGCCTGTCCTGTCACGTTAATGGCAGTACAACCCGCTGACAATGAGGGAAATGGCCCCCAAATCGCCCCGTCAATATCGGCTGGCGTGCCATTTGACTTGACGCCCTGCACGCTGAACGCCATTGTGCCAGTAGCTGAAACTTCAACAAAGTACCAGTTCGAGCCATGCTCTCCAAAAAGGCAGCCATCGGCAGTACCGTTGGGAAAATCGTTCGCCCCGATTCCGGCTGTAGCAGCTGGCTCAGGGAAGATGCCATCGCAAATCTGAACGGCTGTGGCACAGTTGAACTCTTGGCTGTACGCCGATGCGTACCACGCCAATAGAAACGCCACCGAAAGGCAGAATTTTAGATTTGTAAATAACTTCATGTTGTGTGTTTTTATTCAAATGAGAACATAGCCCTGCCTGGCCGCCTGTTGCTCACGCAAAGCGTCAGCATGGCAGCAAAGTCTGCAAGGGCATGGGCAAAAAGGATTTTATTACTTACACATTTTACGATTTACTCCAAGTTATACTTGGAGGTTTTGCAACCAATAAAGAGAACATATTGGATTTATTCGAGACAAAGCCTCGCATTAATACGGTTTAATTTTGCACTTTATTTATACGGCAATAAAAGGTTTTGTGCAAACAGGGATTTGTGGCGGAACGCCCTAAAGCCCTTCTCCCCCAACGAGCCGACGAAGGCGGCGAGGAGGGGCTAAAATGTTATTTGCAAAAACCTATTGGCTCGAAGTATAGTGCTTTAACAATTAAATGCGCCAACCTGGTGCTGTAATTAACTCGAATTTAATTACCGCTTATTGTTTGGCGGCAGCATTTTTCGCCTCCATTTTCTCCAACTTGTTCAACACTTCCGCCGCATATTCCTTGACTTCGCTTTTTGTTGAACCGCTCTTCTTTAATGACTCACAATATTCCTTTAGTGCTGTCCCATCCAGGTTTTGCATGGCAGCTACTTCAGGTTTTTCGTGCAAGGCTTTCAATCGTTCGGTTTGTTGTTCAAACTCATGCCGGGCCACTTTGATGGCGTTGACATCTGGTGGCAGGGAGTCTCCTGGCATCCTCAGCGCTATCAGCTTTTGCGCAGCCTCTGGCTGTGGTTTTACTGTTGCCCAATCCTGGCCAGCTCCAAAATAAAGGCTGGAGAAGCCCAACAAAAGCACCAATGCACCCAAACAAATTGCAGGAAGCATGCTTGATGTTGCAAGCACATCTTTTAGTTGGTTGAACTTAATTTTCATTGTTGGAAATTTGTTTAATGAACATTATGTTTTCGCCAATGCTAAAACATATAGCATATGGCGCTCATTTTCTAAAAATCGTTAATTGACTAAGGTGTTTGCGAACAAATGTTTCAATGCAAACAAATACCACGTCGGCAATAAAATAAACCTTTAAGAAACTGTTTTAAGATGACGCTTCAAAACGGTCATCCTCTAAACTACAAACTTGCGCACTCGATATTGCTATTTTGAGGCATCGCCTCAAACCGAGCCTCAGTCATACTCAGTTAAGATATTTCAACACAAACTCTTTTAGGAAAATTTAGCCTTTTTTGCGGTATTTAAGCCCTTTTCTTTATTTGTATTTAATAAACCATGATTTATCAAAATATGAGCAGCCAAAAAAGTTGCCTCATGGTTTTATTTGTTTATGCTTCAGTTGCGTTTGAATTGTTTTTTTTTGATTGGAGGACCTTGTTCACCTTATCTATTCGGAGGAGTTTACCTCATCAATAACCTTAACTTTGTTCGAAAGCATGACGTTTTCGTCAAGGCTGCTGTGGACTTCGACCTGTGAATCAAATCCTCTCGGTGGCTCATTGGCGTCATTTGAAAGTTTTGCCTTGCATACCAAAAGTATTAAGGACAACATGACCAATAAAAAGCCTAACATGAAATAGGGAGCCTCCTTTTTTACAATCTCATTGTTTACAAAATCTGTCATTTTTTAGGTGTTGTCAATAACTCATCAACTCCTAATGGATGCAAAACCATTGAAGGAATCATCATTTTTTGTGTTTACGAAAATAAATGAAACTGCCTTTTAATATCGGCAATCCATCCTTGTTATGTGGGTATTCGTGACAGTTCTTGTGAAGGTTGGTGCAGCTAATAGTCCATGTCCAAAAACAGGTTTGAAAACGTTGCGAACAGTGGACATTAGCCACATCACAATCGTTAACCTCAAAAAATATTCATCTATTAATTTTTAACTCGGCTTGAAGGCAATATAGACACCTTCAAAGTTGGGCAAGCACATTGATTGAGCAATAAGGTAAGTTATTTTGTTCAGGAGTCTTTTTGACTTATCGGCAAACTTTTAAATGCACAAGTCAAAATCAGTCCGCAAATCTACATAGGGTTGTTCTTTCTACAACCCCCATCTATTAAAAACTGTGACTTGCCAAAGGTAGCGCATCTGTAAAAAAACCAAAACTAACCTATTGATTTTCAGCAAATTGTGTCTAATTTTTCATTCGGCATTTGTGACCATTTCCCGATGAAAACGAAGTGTGTAAATTTAGTGTTCTACTGTAAATTGCTCATAATTGTTGGAATTGCAATTTGGACAGGCTATTGTATAGTCCATTTTCTATGGCTGAAAGCTCTTCATGAGTGCCTATTTCAACTATGCGCCCCCCATCGAGCACACAGATTTTGTCCACATTGCGTACCGTGGCAAGGCGGTGGGCTATGATAATACTGGTCCGCCCTTCCATCAATTTGTCAAGGGCTTCCTGTACCACTTTTTCCGATTCTGCATCAAGGCTGGAAGTCGCCTCGTCGAGCAGCAGAATGGCTGGATTCTTCAGTATGGCCCTTGCTATCGCAATCCGTTGCCGCTGCCCCCCAGATAGCTTGATGCCCCGCTCCCCAACTACTGTATCCAACCCATCAGGGAACCGCTCGATGAACTCAAGGGCATTTGCCTGTCTGGCTGCGGCGATGATTTCAGCATCACTCGCTTCCGGCTTTCCATAGAGGATGTTTTCACGAATTGTGCCGCCAAACAGCAACACTTCCTGGGGCACAAGGGCAATGTTTTGCCGATAGGCCGTCGTGTTCATTTCATAAATGCTCTGACCATCCACCGTAATGTCCCCTTCTTGGATTCCATAAAACTTGAGCAGCAACTGGACAATCGTGGATTTTCCCGCACCGCTCGGCCCGACCAAGGCAATTTTTTCGCCTGCGGCAACCTGAATATCAATGCCTTTCAAAACCTGCACATCCTCCCTGGTTGGGTAGTTGAAATGCACGTTTTTAAAATGGATGTGCCCCTCCAGCTTTTCCTCGGAACTGACTGCGCTTCTTTGAGGCAGAACATCGCTTGGGGTAGGCACACTCACCTCGCTTTTTTCCTCCAAAATCTCCCGTATCCGTTCCGTGGCACCTATGGCACCGACAAGCTCTGTGTAGAAATTGCCGAGTCCAGCGATGGCCCCTCCAATGACCGCCGTGTAAACCACAAAGGAAACCAATTGCCCAGCGTCCATCTGACCTTGGCTGAGCAACCAAGCACCCATCCAAATCACAAAAAACAGTCCGCCGAAAAGCACCGAAACGATGAACACCGTAAACAATGCCCGACCACGGGCAAAGCGCAGTGAAACCGAAACCGTATTATCCACTGCCTTGCCGTACCGAAGTGCCTCGAAAAGCTCGTTGGTAAACGCCTTCACCACTTGGATGGTCGTCATGGTTTCGCTTAGCACGATGTTGGAATTGGCCAGTTCATCCTGTCGCTGTTGGGATAGTTTCCTGATTTTCCTTCCAAAAAACATCGCACCGATAACGATGACCGGAAATGTGGCGAGCATAATCAGTGAAAGCTTCGGGGCCATCACCGCTAAGATGATGATGCCTGATATCAGCACGATGATTTGCCGCACGAACTCTGCAATGGTGACGGAAAAGGCGTTATACAGCTTTTCGACATCGGCAGTGAGTCGGCTGACGAGATCGCCCGTCCGGTTTTTTTCAAAAAAAACAATGGGCAGCGTGATGATTTTGCTGTAAAGCGCCTTGCGTACATCGGCAATTCCCCGCTCGCTGACCGTGGCAAAAAGCTGTACCCGATAGTAAGATACAAAGCCCTGCCCCACCAGTACTGCCATCAGCAGAAACCCCACCTGCTGAAGGGTGAACGGATATTTCGACTTGCCTTGGGCGATGTTTATCAGCTCGCCGGAAAGGAAGGGGAAAATCATGAAGACCATGCTTGAAACGAACAGTAGCACGAGTCCCACCGAAATGCGCCAACGGTAAGGCTGAACGAATTCGAAGATTTTCAAGGCCTTCCGCAGTTGGGCGAGATTCAGTTTTTTGCGTTCAGGTGTAGCTGGGCTGCTGGTTGTGTTGTCTTTTGACATAAAAGCTGGTCGTGCGGTTTTGTGCCGCAAAGAAAGGGAAACACCAGATGAGCCTTGTGGTTTTATAAAAGCCCAGAATCCCGCAACAACCCCTAAATTTGCTGCCCGACCAATTTCCCAATTTCTCAATTTTTCAACTTTCGTTCCCCTTGTCCCTACCCTATTCCTTCCTCGACCGCATGAAAGCCAGCCTTGGCCCTGAGTTCCCTGCCTTCCTTGAGGCACTCAGCCAGCCGCCACCTGTGAGCATCAGGCGCAACCCAGCAAAGCACGGCAATGAGTTCGCCCAATCGGAACAGATTCCCTGGCATCCTGATGGGCGGTATTTGATGGAGCGGCCAGTTTTCACCCTCGACCCCAGCTTCCATGCAGGTGCTTATTATGTGCAAGAGGCATCCTCAATGTTGTTGTACGAAGCCTTGCGGCAAACGATGGGCATCGGGCAGCCATTGCGGGTACTCGACCTTTGCGCAGCACCTGGCGGCAAGTCAACCCTGCTGCTTTCCGCTATTGGTGAAGGCGGATTTTTGCTGAGCAATGAGGTGATACAAAGCCGGATTGCCCCACTCAAAATGAACCTCGAAAAATGGGGACATTATAATATTGGTGTGAGCAACCACGACCCAGCGGATTTTGACCGCCTGAGCGGCTTCTTCGATGTGGTGATTGTGGATGCGCCTTGCTCCGGCGAGGGGCTGTTCAGAAAAGACAAAGATGCCGCCTCGCATTGGTCTGAGGCCAACGTGGAGCTGTGCGCCGCCCGACAGCAACGGATTTTGGCGGCAGCCAAAGATTTGGTTCGGCAGGGAGGGCTGTTGATTTATTCCACTTGCACCTTCAACGCCTTCGAAAACGAACAAAACGTTCAGTGGCTGATGGACAACGGCGACTTCGAGCATGAGTCATTGAGTTTGCCAGCGGAATGGGGGATTGCCCAACAAAAACTCGGCTATCAATGCTACCCACACAGGGTCAAAGGGGAGGGTTTTTTTATGGCTTGCTTGCGCAAAACTGGGGAGCCGCCCATTGCGGCAGCAACCGGAAAACAGCCCAAGGATTGGCAGCGGCTCACCACCAAACAACTGCCGAGCGTGGATGGCTTTTTTGCGCAACCTACTGATTTTGAATACTATATAAAACCACAAGGCGAGGTGGTTGCTTTGCCAAAGGCCAATTTGGAAACGATGTTCACGGTAGCTTCGGCATTGCGCAAGCGGTCCATCGGCATCGAAATCGGGGAGTTGAAAAAACAGGACCTTGTGCCGTCCCATGCCCTGGCACTCGCCAATGGGCTACACCCTGATTTGCCGAAGGCAGACCTGGATAAAACGGATGCCTTGCTTTATTTGAAAAAGGAAAATACCTGGCGGCCAGAATGGCAAAAAGGCTGGACTTTGGCTGTGTACGAAGGGAATCCGCTCGGTTGGATGAAGGTGCTGGACAACCGTTCAAACAACTACCTGCCAATGGATTGGAGGATTAGGATGGCGGTGGATGGTTGACGGCTGACGGCTGATGGTTGACGGCTGACGGTGGACGGCTGACGGTGGACGGAAGTCGTCAGCCGTCAGCCGTCATCCATTTAACGAGCTACAGCAAACCGCTCAAAACCTATCAACCTGCCTTGTCCATCCTTCAGGACAAGCACATAACCGCCTGCTGGTAGGCCGTGGACATTCAACTGTTGTCGAGGGGTAGCGACCGCTGCTTTTCGCAGTTGCCTACCGTTCAGGTCATAAATCTCAAGACTGCCTTCTTGATGGCCATCGGGCAGTACAATGTTCAGATATTGAGAGGTAGGATTGGGCGAAAGACCAAGCTGTACCAACTGCGGGTTGTCTTTCGTGCCGCTTATGAAGCTTTTGAGCCATCCAACTTCCTTGACGGTGCCATCATTTTTCACCGACATTTGGACTACCGGAAAACCAAGGCCGTTTTGGTTTGTCCAAAAGCTGTAGAGGGTTAGCGTGTCAGGCTCCCCGCCAAGATAGGGCAACCAATTCCCAACGCTGAGGATATAAATCGTATCTGTCGTGATTTCAACTTCCTTCGAACGCAGGACGTTGTAAGTGCCGGTTGGGGCAATCAACGTCCCATAAGCATCTATGTTGACAGACCTACGGTTGGTGGTGATGGCCCTCACGCTGTCGCTGCTGATACCAATAGCAGTGCCTGGCAATTGAATTTTCCCTTTCACGGTTTCATCGAACGCATCATTGTACTGCATGGGGAATCGGATAGAGGTAAGCGGGGGCGTGTATTTGAAAGTGGTATTGAAACTGAAAGGGGGGTAATCAAAATTGCCGTAGGAGCCGTAGGTCGCAAGTTTTTCAGCGTCTTGCGCAATAAAAATATAGACGACAGTATCGCCATCATTGACCTGCACCCCAATATTTGCTTCGGAGAATTCGCTGGCATAGGGCAGCCCAGCAGCCTCTGAAAATCGCAGCACATCCTGCTCGTGGTCATGGAGGCCGGAGAAGTCCCAAGTCTGCATACCAGTGCCTCCAACCATAATGGTGGAATCAGGTTCTGTGTCCCGGCTATTATAGGCCACATTGCCTGCCATCTTGATTTGGGACGCTTCGATAACTATCTGTGATTGCGCAGCAAAAGGAAGCATTGCTGCAAGCGAAAACAATTGGAAAATTCTTTTCATTGGAAAGTCTTGAATTGTTTTTGGCCTTCGGTGCTTTGTCCGTCAAGAACCCATTTGGTTTTGAATGCGGTGCAAAACAGTCAAAGCGCCTTTCTATGTTCTAAACAACTTTGATTACGCTAATGTCCATTCATTGGTTGGGTTGCTGAGGTCGTTCTGCCGACAAACATAGAGCATTTCCATTCATAAAATTCATAACAGGCTCAGCGGGTGAAAACTAAACCTTCGAATTATGAGTACCCGCATCTTTTTAGCGCCCTTCACTAATCACTAAAATTAGACGCTTCGAAAAGGGGCAATACTCTCTCCAAAAAATGTCAAAAATCGGCACATAGGACTTTTATTTCGGGGAAAAACTTTCACATTCTTTCAAAAAACTACCTTTGTTCAAAACAGCGTTCTGGAACCGATAGGCTTGCCCGTTTTGCTTCCCTTCCATCCAGTAAACGCTTTGGGTTATCCGACTAATAAAAATCCGTAGTTCATGAAGAATTTCTACCTCCTTCTTCTTTTCACTTTAATAGTAGCTTCAAACAAAATGCTGGCGCAACAAGACTGCTGTGAAGCCCAGGGCATTGCTGGTGGGGCCATCAATATTGGTGGGAACAGCGGCAATGGTTCCACAGACCCGGTATCGAGTTGTTCCTGTCTGGCTACTGGCGAACACGACGCCTATTGGTTCAGCTTCACCTGCACGGCCAGCGGTACGTTTGAGATGATGATAACCCCTTCCAACCTTGCTGCCGATTTTGATTTTGCACTTTACGGATTTGAATGTCCTTGTGGAACCAATACACAAGTCATTTCCTGTGATTACACTGGCCCCATCACGCCTCCTGGCCCATTTGTGCCCACGGGCATCGCCTCCGACCCAATGGGCAGTTTTGGCGTGCCCGGCGCCTCGGAGTTTCAGCCCACCGTAACACTTACGGCAGGTGTGACCTATTATCTAATAGCGGACAATATCACCTCTAATGGCAATGGATTTGACATTATTTTCGGCGGAACCGCTGGGCTTGGGATGCCGCAAGGAGGAAATGCGCCGGGGCCATCGCCCATTTCGGGCGACCTGACCGCATGCACTGGGGCCACCATTAATTACCAAGTGCCCAACAACCCTGCCATGACCAATTATGATTGGACAGTAAGCCCGCCCACGGCCACTGTCAACCAGAATGGCGATACCAATACAAGCATCACCTACAATGCGCCAGGCACCTACGAGGTTTGCATTACAGCCAAGATAGGTTGCAACACTACCCAGCCAACCTGCATTAATGTTCAGGTGGACGACATTGTCACGCAGCCTATTGACGATATTATCTGTGACGGGGGCAGCTACCTTGGCCCAGATGGGGTTTTTTACACCTCGCCGGGGAGCTACCTGATGTTGTTCCAATCTTACCAAGGTTGCGACAGCAACGTGGTTTTGAACCTTGCTCCAGTCCAATCCAACAACACTATTATCAATGCTGAAATATGCGATGGAGAATGCTATTCCGTCGGCAGCCAAGTTTATTGCATAACGGGCATCTACCTGGAAGCGATGCAAAACCAGTTTGGTTGCGATAGCACGGTTCTGCTCAACCTCATTGTGACGCCAAACGAAGCAATTATTTCGGGCGACGATTTCATCCCATGTTCGTCTGGGTTTACCATACTTAGTGCAAGCTCTTCTTTAGGAGGTTCGAACATGACCTTTGAATGGAGAAACTCATTTGGGGTCATTATTGGGACTCAGCAAGATATTACCATCACGGCAGCTGGCACCTACACCCTTACCACCAGCAGCCTTGTCGGGAACAACATTTGCTCTGACCAAACCGAAATCGTAATCACGGCAGCTGCCCCACCTACAGCAACTGCTACTGGAGGAACGCTTTCCTGCACCGCTTCTTCCATTGTCATTAGTGGGAATTCAAGCATTGCTGGCTCTGCTTATTCATGGACAGGGCCAGGAGGTTATTCATCCAACCTTCAATTCCCAAGCGTATCGGCTGTGGGCACCTATGTTCTGACCGTTACAGCGCCAAACGGTTGTACCGGCACAGCAACTGCGGTTGTATCAGGCAATTCCAGCTTGCCAAATGCATCTGCCACGGGTGGCACGGTAGATTGCGACACCCCCAGCCTCACTTTGCAGGGCAACAGCACGACCAGCGGCGTCAGTTATAGCTGGGCGGGGCCAGGCGGTTTTACTTCCAACCTTCAAAACCCAACGGGGGTCAGCGCACCAGGGACTTACGTGCTGACGGTGACGGCAACCAACGGCTGCTCGACCCAAGCCTCTGCCCTTGTCAGCCAAGACAACGCTGCGCCGACCGCAAGCGCCACAGGAGGCGGTGCATTGACCTGTACCAATAATTCACTTAACCTTCAAGGAAACTCAACCACAACAGGTGTTACTTACGCTTGGACCGGGCCGGGTGGTTTTACCTCTGCTTCGCAAAACCCGACCGTAACCACCGCTGGCACCTATACCCTCACGGTTATCGGAGCAAACGGTTGTAGCGCTTCCGATAATGAGGTGGTCACTTCCGACCAAGTAGCGCCCAACGTCTCCGCAACTGGAGGCACCTTGAACTGCAACGACCCATCCATTGAACTGGACGGCAATTCCATCACCACGGGCACCACTTTCGCTTGGACTGGGCCGGGTGGCTTTTCTTCGACATTGCAAGACCCAACCATTTCAAGTGCAGGCACCTATACGCTGACGGTCTCTGCTCCAAATGGATGCACGGCCAGCGCAACCGCCAATGTAGGCCAAGATGCAGCCCAACCTGATGCATCGGCTACGGGAGGCACCCTCACCTGTACCACGGGTAGCGTTGCACTTTCTGGCAACTCCACCAGCAGTGGCATCACATATGGTTGGCAAGGCCCAGGTGGCTTTACTTCATCCGAACAAAATCCGACCGTCAGTGTGGCAGGCACCTATGTGCTGACCGTCACCGCCGCCAATGGCTGCACGGCAACTTCCTCGACGCAAGTTCAACAAGACGCTGGCCTGCCGGATGTATCGGCGAGCGTGAGCGGTGAGATGACCTGTGACGTGCTCTCTGTTACCCTCTCAGGTGGCTCGAACACAGTAGGGGCAGTGCTGCAATGGACGGGGCCGGGCGGTTTCACCTCTACCGATTTGAACCCAGTTGTGAACGTACCCGGGGCCTATACATTGACAGCTTCTGGCTCCAACAACTGTACCGCCCAAGCACTGGCCACCGTGGTGCTGAACGATGAGGAACCAGATATTGAGGCGGTTGGCGGCCAATTGACTTGTGCCTCGCCAAGCCTTGTCTTGGATGGCAACAGCACAACTCCCGGCGTCACTTACGAGTGGGCCGCCTTGCCAAGCGGTATTCCGATTGGCAACACAGCCGATGTAACCGTCAACTCAGCGGGCTTGTACCAATTGACCATAACCGGCACCAATGGCTGTACTGCTGCGACGACCGTTCAGGTGGACGCCGACGCAAATACACCAGACTTGTCGGCCACGGCAGGGAGCATTGATTGCATCCAAACGGAAGCACCGCTTAACGGCGTTTCCAATACCGTTGGCGTGACCTATGAATGGACAGGGCCAAGTGGCTTCATTGCGCAGCAACCAGACACAACCACCACATTACCAGGCACTTACACCCTTACGGTATTGTCGCAAAACGGTTGCTCCGCAACGCAGCAGGTGGTGGTAACTGCCGATGCCCAAGCCCCAACGGCCCAAGCCGACGGCGGCATCCTCAGTTGTGGCACCACCTCGTTGACCCTCATGGGCAATTCCCAAACGGCTGGCGTGACTTGGTCGTGGACGGGGCCGGGCGGTTTTACCTCCACCCTCCAAAACCCGTCGGCAAACGTACCCGGCACTTATACGCTTACCGTCACTGCATCGAACGGCTGCACCGCCGCCGACAATGCCATCTTGGCCCAAGATGCCAACGCACCTACCGCCACCGCTACGGGTGGAATCATTAGCTGCTCCCAAACCAGCTTACAAATAATGGGAGGGTCTTCCATCCCCGGTGTTACCTATGCATGGACTGGGCCAAACGGGTTCACCTCCACTCAGCAGAACCCAACCGTGACTGCACCCGGTTCCTACACCTTGACCATCACCGCAGGGAATGGCTGCCAAGGCGTTGCAACGGCGGTGGTAACACCTGACAGCAATTTACCAGATGCTTCCGCAATGGGTGGTACGCTCAACTGTACCAGCACGGGTATTGCTTTGACAGGAAATTCCACCACACAAAATGTCAACTATGCTTGGACGGGGCCAGGCGGTTTTAGTTCTAACCAACAAAACCCAACGGTCACAACCGCAGGTACCTACACCCTCACCGTCACGGCTGCGAATGGTTGCTCCGCAACGGCTGTCGCCACCGTGAACAATGACTCCAACCTACCAAATATTTCGGCAACCGCCCCAATTATTGATTGCAACAATTCGACTATCGTACTTAATGGTGGCTCAACGACCGCTAACGTAACTTATGCCTGGACGGGGCCTAACGGCTTCTCTTCTACCTTAGCCGACCCGTCGGCTACCGCCCCCGGCAACTATACGCTCACCGTCACGGCCCCCAACGGCTGCACTTCGACGATGAACCTGAACGTGGTTCAAAATACGACGCCACCCAACGCTACGGCTGCTGGGGGCAATATCACCTGCACCTTCCCATCGCTCAACTTGCAGGGAGGTTCCAGCACCACAGGTGTCAGTTGGGCATGGGTCGGGCCAAATGGCTTCACCTCCACCCAGCAAAACCCGAACGTCAACCAAGCTGGCAACTATACGCTCACGGTGACCGGCGTCAACGGTTGCACCGCAACTGCCATTGCAACCGTCAATGCCGATGCTGGGATACCAGTTGTAACCGCAAGCGGCGGCTTAATTACCTGCCTTGTGACTTCCGTTCAATTGGAAGGCACATCCAGCATAACTTCAGGCATAACTTGGGAATGGAGTGGGCCAAGTGGTTTTGCTTCCAACGAACAGAATCCGACCATCGCAGCATCGGGAACCTACACGCTTACCGTCACCACCACAGCTGGTTGTTCGTCCACTGCCCAAGCTATCGTTGACGAGGACACGGTCACGCCAACGGCCTCTATTGCGCCAGCCGACCAACTGGACTGCATTACGCCAAACACGGTACTGGATGGAACGGGAAGCAGCACTGGCATAGGCATCAGTTTTGTTTGGTCAACCACTAATGGCAGCTTTGCGAATGGCCAAAACACCTTAAACCCCACCGTGGATGCAGCTGGCACTTATACCTTGACGCTAACAGCCGCCAATGGTTGTTCGGACGAGGCCAGCATCCTCGTCAGCATCAGCGATGCTGCCCCCAATGGCGCTGTAATAGACGCAATTTCACCTGCCTGTTTTGGTGAAGTGGATGGTTCCATCCAAATCAGCGATGTAACTGGCGGCACACCTCCTTTCAACTATTCCTTGGATGGCGGGCCATTTGGCAGCCAATCTTCTTTCACCAACCTACCCCCCGACACCTATGAAGTGACCGTATCCGATGCAACGGGATGTACTTGGCAAACTGAGGTAACGATTGAAGCACCGCTCGAACTAACGCTAAACCTTGCCACCGACCTTCAATCCGAGTTGCTGAACTTGGGCGAATCGCTTGATTTGATGGCCAACGTCAGTGTGCCGGGAAGCATGTTGTCAAGCGTAGTATGGACGCCAACCGGGTTGGACGCCGATTGTCCAGGTTGCCTGCAACTTACTGTGTCACCAAACCTCACTACCAGCTACTCGCTTACCGTCACCGACGAGAATGGCTGTACGGCGAGCGACCAAATCACCGTCTTTGTGAAGGTGGATAGGCCAGTTTTCGTTCCCACTGCCTTCTCACCCAACAATGACGGCTTCAACGATAAACTCAATATTTTTGGGGGCAAGGCCGTGACCAAGATTAACTCGTTCCTGCTATTTGACCGCTGGGGGGAAACAGTTTATGAATACTATTACTTCCAACCCAACGATGTCAGTATTGGCTGGGACGGGAAGTACAGGGGCGAGGTTATGAACACCGGCGTCTATGTCTGGTTTGCAGAAGTAGAGTTCATGGATGGGAAGGTTGAGTTGTACAAAGGGGATGTGCTGTTGATGAAGTAATTTTAAGTTTTAGTCTTGGTTATTGGCTCGTTTTTACCTTATTAAGAGCATGCCGATAAACTCCAAAAAGTGCGAAGCGAAAATTCTGCCTTGCAAAATTTTCGTTTCGCACAAAAAAATATTCTCGGCGGCTGGTGGTATAGCCACGTATTTTACGCAAAGGATGTTTTTGAAAAATTGCATGGCAATTTTTCAAAAACATCCAATAACTACTCCCCGGCAGCGGCGGCAGAGCCGCCGCTGCCGGGAAAGAGGGACTCCTTGGGGGCAAGCCCCCAATCCCCCATATGCAAATTATTGGTGCAAAGGCGGCATTTCATTTTGTGCACCGCCAAAATTTAAAGACCCTTTTTTGGTGCATACCTCACCGAAAAAGGGTTTTTAATTTAGCCATTACGCACCCCTACCACCTGACAATCAAGCGATTATTGCAACAAGCTGGGACTGAGGTCGTTGAAAGAAGCCAAAAGCAACTTCGATTAACGCTAATAAATCCCATGCGTATCAGCCATCGTAAATCGGGTAATGGCACCAGTGCCAGGCAGTGGCTTTACCTCTATGTAAACATCCCGTTGATTTTCCTTTTCAAGATTGGAATTTCTGGCAACTACAAGCGGCGGGCAAGGCAGGTAAGTAAAAAAGGAATAGGCCAGACAATTCCAGTTTTTGCCGTTAGGATACCCTTTGCTTTCCAGTGTGAACAAGCCTTGCACCGGTTGTTCCGGCTGTTCAATATCAAGTACGGGGGCAGCAAAGAATGGTATCTGTTTCCAGTAGCCCCTTTGGCAATCGCATTCATGTTATTGGCCTGGGCAATGGATTGGATGGTGGTGGTGCTCGGCATCGTGGTTGCTTGGTGGTGGGTGATGAATTGAAGCTGTTTGAAAGATATCAGCAACCATATTCACAAATTCTGCTTATTCAGTTCCTTCACTGCAAAATCGCAAGCTCGTGCCGTCAGCGCCATATAGGTTAGGGAAGGGTTTTGGAAAGGTGATGAAGCCATGCAAGCCCCATCGGTGACAAAGACATTGGGAGCGCCCCACACCTGGTTATTGCCATTAAGCACACTCGTTTTCGGGTCACGCCCCATGCGGGCAGTCCCCATTTCATGGATTCCAAAGCCAATGGCCGTGGAGTCACGGTATTCCTTGATGTTTTTGGCACCAGCAGCTTCGAGCATTTCCACGCTGTCGGTTATCATCTGCTTGGTCATTTCCCGCTCGTTTTCACCGAAATCGGCGTCCATTTCAAGGATGGGAAGCCCCCACTTGTCCTTTTTGTCGGTGTTTAGATAGATTTGGTTGGTCTCGTAGGGCAAGCACTCGCCGAAAGGGAACATCTGCACGGCCCATTTGCCATTCTCCGGCCTTGCAATAGCCTCCTTGAAGCCAGCGCCAAAGCCCAGTTCGACCTCTTTCATGGCAGCCACTTCGCCCCAGCCTTGCCGCCAACCGCTGCCGTACATGCCAAAGCCCCGGAGGTAGTTCGGTTGCACGTCGTCGCCGATATTGCGGTAACGTGGAATAAGGAAGTGGTTCGGCCTGCGGCCAAAATAGTACTGGTCTTGGTGCTCATCGAACTCGCCACTTGCCCCGACCTGGAAATGGTGGTCCATCAGGTATTTGCCGAGCACCCCGCTGTCGTTGCCGAAGCCATTGGGGAAACGGCCGCTCTTGCTGTGCAACAGTAGCCAAGTGGAATTGAGGCAGGCGGCATTCACGAAGATGATGCGGGCATGGAATTCGTGCATTTCGCCCGTTTCTGCGTCAAGTACCCGCACGCCACTGGCTTTTCCCTTTTTTTCATCGAAAATAAGCTCTGTTGCAATACTGTGGTTGCGCAGCGTAAGGTTGCCCGTTTTCAGGGCATCGGGGATGGTGCTAGTCAGGCTGGTGAAGTAGCCTCCGAACGGGCAACCCCGATGGCAGAGGTTGCGATACTGGCAGCGTCCCCGCTCCTTGTGGGTATCGTCCGTGAGGTGGGCCGGACGACTGGGGATGAGCCTGCGGCCAGGGAATTTTTTTTCAATGCGCTCCTTAAAGGTTTCCTCGACACAATTGAGCGGCATGTGTGGCAAAAAGTGGGGGCTATCAGGTACTTGCGGAATCCCCGCAGCAAGGCCGCTGATGCCTGCATACTTTTCCACGTAGCTGTACCAAGGCGCTATGTCATTATAGCGAATGGGCCAGTCGCAGCCGTGGCCGTCCCGTGCATTCTCCTCGAAATCCCGCTCGCTCAGCCGCCAGCATTGCCTTGCCCAGAGCATGGACTTACCTCCGGTCTGGTAGCCACGAATCCACCAAAATGGCCGTTTCTGCTCGTAGGGATGCTCCGTGTCTTTTACATAGAAATGCTTGGTCTCTTCGCTGAAGGCATAGTTTTTCGATTGGATATAGTATTCCTTTTTTGTAGCCTCCGTAGCCCGGCCACGATAAGGGTCTTTCCACGGCGGGTTCATGGCGGTGGGGTAATCCTTGATGTGCTCGACGGGCCGGCCCCTTTCAAGGCAAAGGGTTTTAAGCCCCTTCTGGGTGAGTTCCTTGCAAGCCCATCCTCCACTAATACCACTTCCAATCACAATGGCATCATATTCTTTGGCAATAGGCTGGCTGTTGGTCTGCTTCGTAGTGTCTGGCATGGCGCAAAGCTTGTTTTAGAACGGTAAATCCTCGTTCACATACGCTGGTTCATCGGAAGCTGTTGGGAAGTCGAAATCACTGTTGGCAGCGGGGGGAGGGGCGGCGGCGGCACCGGCCTTTTCGATTCGCCAGGCGTTGAGGTTGGTGAAATATTTCCCCTGCCACTCCCGGCCCCGGAGGTCGAAATGCACCTTGATGTTTTCCCCTTCTTTGTGCGGGTCAATGGCACCGCAGCGGTCTTGCGTCAATTGGAATTTAACGAATTGCGGGTAGTTGCCGTCTGGCACTTCGATAACGAACTCACGGGTCTGGAAGGATTGGGACTTGTTCTCAGTATCGAATTTTCGGATGAGCTTACCTTCGATTTCAAAACTGGGCATAATTGTTCAGCGATTGTTGATTGATTGAATAGTTGAAATTGCGCAGCAATGCTACAAAAAAACAAAAGACGGAATTGCTCCGTCTTTCATTCCGCCATAAAATTAGAGAATCTCTGGCGATTGGAAACAAGGCTGATGGCGTTTTTCTAAAAAATCGCTAAGGTTTCATCCGCGGTAAGTTTGTAGATATCAGTGGCACATGTGCAGAGCACGGCCTTCGAACCCCGAATGGCAATAGGTGCCTTGAGCAGTGCCGGGTTGTGCATGATAACGTTTACCCAATCCTGTTCATTAAAGGATTTCCCACGAATGTTCTGTTGATAGTATGGGTGTGCTTTGTTCATAAGTTCCTTCGGATGTACATCCAATGCGCTCAAGATTTGCTGCCAACTTGTGCCCGACGATGGTGCCTGCCCAAAGGCGTAGGTACGGATATGCGAAGTAAGCCCCTGCGCATGTGCTACGGTCTGACGGTCCTTGCTCGATTCTGGGTTGTAGTAAATCAGGATTTCACGATGATGAGTCTTCATAAAGCAAACATTTTAAGATGTGAAGGAAGGTGAACGAGGTAAAATTCCATCATTTATTTCAATAAATCAATTTTTTGTGTAATAAATTTTCATTTTTAATGAAAATAATAAAATCAATGTACTTACACCAGAATAGCAACAGCTCAAAAATTCAACCCAGATTCACTTTGCTTCGCAAACTTTTTCGGCGGTGTAAATAATTTAATGCTGTTTAGAGCATGTTTGGGATTTGGAGCGGTTGCGCATCCCCACCCTTATGCACTGCCTGGCGCCAAGGCGGACTTACATTTGATACAACGCCATTTTTTCTTCATCTTCGCAGGCAAAATGACCGTTTGGTATGATAAACCTGACAAAACATTCCCTTCAAAAACTGGAAGTGCTGTTCCAAGAATTGGGCTACGTCATCCGTTACGAAAAAGGCAGCTTCAATTCTGGCTACTGCGTGGTGGAATCCCGCAACATCGTGATAATCAACAAGTTCTTCGAAACGGAGGCCCGCATCAACACCTTATTGGACATCTTAGGCAATGTCCAATTCGACCCAGGCGTGTTGAGCGAGAAATCGGCCAAATTCTACGAGCGGATACAAAAAGAAGCACAGGAAAGCGAAGAGGAACAGGCCGAGGAACAAGCATGACATTCCTCAACGATTTTTGAATCAGGCTGCCTATTTTTGCGCCATGCACTTACTCATCAAAAATGCCACATTGGTTTGGCCGGGTTCCCAACTCGACGGCTCCGTGGCTGACATTTCCATCAAAGACGGTAAAATCGAGGCATTAGGCACTGGCCTTTCGGCCAATGGGGCCAAGGTTTTCGAGGCAAACCGTGCCTGTGTTTCCCCTGGTTGGCTCGACCTTGGAACCTGGGTGGGAGACCCAGGGCTTGAACACCGGGAGGACTTCAAATCGGCAGAAAAAGCGGCCTTGGCTGGTGGCTATGCTACCATTGCTGTACTTCCAAACACCCATCCTGCGCTACACTCAAAATCGGAAGTAGAATATGTGAAGAGCAGGGCTGCAACGAGCATGGTGGATTTCCTGCCAATAGGGGCCGTATCGCAGGACTGCGCAGGCAAGGACATCACCGAGATGTACGATATGCAAATGGCAGGCGCCGTGGCCTTTTCCGATGGCAAAAAGCCAATTAACGACAGCGGCCTAATGCTCCGTGCACTGCAATACGTGCGGCCATTTGGTGGCGTCATCTTGAACAGGCCACACGATCGCACCTTGGCCCCCAATGGCCAAATGCACGAGGGTATTATGAGCACTTCGTTGGGCATGAAGGGAATACCTGCCCTGGCTGAGGAACTCATGCTTCGCAGGGATATTTACTTGGCGGAATACACCGATTCGCAGGTACATGCCTTCAATATCTCCACCGCTGGAGCGGTGGAACTGGTGCGCCAAGCAAAGGCCCGTGGCCTGAAAATAACGGCATCCGTAGCCGCCATGAACCTGGCCTGTGACGACCACCTGTTGAGCGAGTTCGACACCAATTACAAGGTCATGCCCCCCATTCGGGAACTGGCCGACATGGAAGCCCTGCATGCTGGCCTTGCGGATGGCACCATTGATTGCATCACCTCCAACCATACGCCCCTCGACCCCGAGGCCAAGAACTTGGAGTTCCCCTTCGCTGATTTTGGGGCAACAGGGTTGGAAACGGCCTTTGGCCTAAGCTGGATGCACTTGCACAATTCCTTGACGGTCAGCCAGTTGGTGGAAAAACTTGCCATCAATCCTCGCAAGTTGCTCGGACTTCCGATGCCAGTTATTGGGCCAGGCGCCGATGCTTGCCTCACCATTTTTGACCCCAACAGCGAATGGACTTTTTCCCAAAAAGACATTCTTTCAAAATCAAAAAACACCCCTTTTGTGGGTTGGCGCATGAAGGGCAAAGTGTTAGGGGTGGTGAACAAGGGAAGACTTGGAGGGTTGCAGGCATAGAGGCTTGGAGATTTGATTGGTCGAAAAAACGCATAGGTGTTTGGTTTGCTTGACTATCTTTCGGCCATTCATTCACCATTAAAAATCAAAAACGTTATGACAACTTTAGACGACCCTCGCAGAATTGTTGACCCGGCCAGCGTCTCCGTTTGGCCAACTGCCTTGCGCTATGGCGGAATACTTGCGGCCATCGGAATCGTTCTCGGCCTTGTGATGTACCTGTCTGGCATCATGGATCCAGAAACTGGCAACCAGGCAGTCAGTGGTGGTTTGGGATGCCTTTCCTCCGTTATCACCATTGTTTTCTTTGTTTTGGCCATCAAAAAGCATAGGGATTCAGACCTCGGCGGGGCCATCAGCTTTGGGCGGGCCTTCGGCGTGGGCATGGCCACGGCACTCGTTTATGGAGCCATCAGTGCCGTATGGGGCATCATTTTCAACAACTTAATCGCACCTGACCTCATGGAGAAAACCCGTGACATGATGATGTCGCAGGCCCAACCGGGGCAGGAGGAAATAATGGAAACGATAGCCAATATCATGACGAACCCTATCATTGGCCCGCTTGCCACCTTGGCTGGCACACTGGTCATGGGTGCTGTTTTTTCACTTATTATTGCGGCCATAATGAAGAAAGACCCCGCACCCAACGTTTAACTGAAACAAACTCTATGCAACAAACCGCAATAAAATACGGTATCATAGCAGGTATAGTGTCGGCACTATACCTGTTTGTTTTCCACCAGATGGGAGCGCAGTTTGCACTGAACCCGTTCGTGGTTTTTGGCCAAATCTTCATCAGCATGATTGCGATGGCCAACGCCGTCCGCAAGATCCGTTCTGACAACGGCGACACCATTACCAAGCAAGAGGCGTTGAAATATGCCTTCTTGGTTTTCGTGCTTTCGCAATTGGTTTTTTGGGCATTCATTTATTTGCTGTTCAATTTCATTGACCCCAGCTTGGTGGATATTCAACGCAAAATGATGCTCGATGCTGGCATTAAAGCTGAAAATCTGGACCTGACCATGACGCTCGGCATGGTTTTTAAAAGATGGGCATTTATGCTGCTCCCAGGGTTCATGATTTCCTTGATGGTGGCATATTTGATGAAAAAATGAATCGAGTGCGGTGAGATGTCCCGCATAGTTTTTATTTAGCCTGCCGCTGTCTCCATGAAGGGCAAATAGAAATTGGCATGTCCAATATTTCTATTTGCCTAAAAAATCTTCTCGTCGGCTGGCTGCGGAGCAGCCAGCCGACGAGAAGATTTTTTAGGGGCAGCAAATTGTTTTTTTTGCTGAGGCAAAAAAAAATTTGCTGCCCCTTTATGGAGTCCCGCCTTCCGGCGATGCGTGAAGGACACTAAATATGTACCCGCATTCTGAAATCCGAAATCCGCAATCCGAAATGGATTTATCAATCGTAATTCCCCTTCTCAATGAGGACGAAAGCCTACCAGAGCTGGAGGCATGGATCCGCCGTGTGATGGAGCAGCACCGCTTCAGCTATGAAATCATCCTGGTGGACGATGGCAGTACCGACCGCTCCTGGCAAGTGATCGAATCGCTTGGCAAATCGAACCCCAACGTCAAGGGCATCAAGTTCAGAAGGAACTACGGAAAGTCTGCCGCCCTATTCGTCGGCTTCGAGGCTGCCAAGGGCAATGTGGTCATCACCATGGACGCTGACCTACAAGACAGCCCCGACGAGATACCTGAGCTGCACCGGATGATAGCGGAGGGTGGCTACGACCTGGTGAGCGGCTGGAAACAGAAGCGCTATGACCCACTGATGAAGACCATCCCCAGCAAGTTCTTCAATGGTGTCACCCGATGGATAAGCCACATCCCGCTCCACGACTTCAACTGCGGCCTCAAAGCCTACCGCCTCGACGTGGTGAAGAGCATTGAAATTTATGGTGAAATGCACCGTTACACGCCCCTATTGGCAAAATGGTCAGGGTTCAAAAAAATCGGGGAGAAAGTGGTGGAGCACCGTGCCCGCAAGTTCGGCGTGTCCAAGTTCGGCCTCGACCGCTTTGTAAACGGCTTCCTCGACCTGCTTTCCATCACCTTCATCGGCAAATTCGGCAAACGACCCATGCACTTTTTTGGCACATGGGGCGTACTGTTCTTTGTGGCCGGCTTCGGCATCCTGCTTTGGTTGAGCATAGAAAAACTATTCAACCAAGAATATGGCATTGCGGAGCGCCCAATGTTCTTCTTCGGCATCCTGACGCTTATCGTGGGCACACAGTTGTTCGTGACGGGTTTTTTGGCGGAATTGTTGGTTCGCAATTCAATGACACGGAATCAATACGTCATTGAGAAACGCACCTGATTCCAGGAAGATGGCCCTCAACCCATCTCAATTCATCTCAATTTGAAAAAGATGAACATTATTCTGTTAAGCCCAGCCCACCCGTTGCGGGGCGGCATTGCGGCCTTCACCGAGCGGCTGGCGCAGGAGCTTCAACAGCAAGGACACGAGGTTACCATCTATTCTTTTTCCTTGCAGTACCCCGGTTTCCTTTTCCCGGGCACTACCCAGTTCAGCAACGACCCCGCCCCGGCTGGTATTCAAATCCGCACTTGTGTGAACTCGGTAAACCCTTTAAACTGGGTAAAAATTGGCTTCGAACTTCGCCGCCTCCGACCCGACCTTATCGTGCCACGCTACTGGCTTCCTTTTATGGGGCCTTGCTTGGGCAGCATCCTGCGGATTGCCAAAGGCAACAAACATACTAAAATAGTGGCCATCGCCGACAACGTGCTGCCGCATGAAAAGCGCCCCGGCGACCGTTGGTTCACCCGCTGGTTTGCGAGCGCCTGCGATGCCTTTGTAGTGATGAGCCAATCGGTGATGGACGACCTGCGGCTGTTCACCCAAAAACCAGCCGCAATTATCCCCCACCCTATCTACGACAATTATGGGGCGCACTCGACACGGCAAGAGGCATTGGGCAGTTTGGGCTTATCTGACCAGTACCGTTACTTGCTCTTTTTCGGCTTCATACGGGATTACAAAGGGTTGGATTTATTACTGGAAGCCATGGCCGATGAGCGCATTCGCAAAATGAACCTGAAGTTGGTAGTGGCCGGTGAGTACTATGGAAACAGGGCCAAGTACGAGGCAATCATTAAAGAGTTGGGCCTTGAAAACCAATTGATTATGCACACGGACTATATCCCTAACGAGTCAGTTCGGCATTATTTTGGGGCTGCTGACCTGGTGGTTCAGCCCTATCGCTCGGCCACACAAAGCGGCATTTCACAGATGGCTTATCATTTTGAAAAACCCATGATCGTGACGGATGTAGGTGGGTTAAGCGAGATCGTGCCGAATGGAAAAGCTGGTTATGTTGTTCCCGTAAGTGCCGAAGCCATCGCCGATGCAATTGTTGACTATTTTGAAAACAATAGGGTTGTGGCGTTCACCGCAGGAGTTGTTGAAGGCAAGAAACGCTTCTCGTGGGAACAGATGGCGGAAGGGCTACTAAATTTGGCCAAGTGAGCCAAACAATTAATCCCTTGGCAGTACGATTTTCGTGATGTTTATCAATCGCTTTGCCAGTGCTACATCGGGCAGCACCACTTTCCGAGGGGCTTCCCCCTCCAATTCAGTACCTTCTTTTTGATTGGCAAAACCGCTGCCTTCGACATCGGCAGGAACCGTGGCAAGGAAAAGATAGCTGGCCAAACTAAGGGCAGCCAGACCGGACAGAAGGAAGATAGAAGACGCTGATTTTTTCATTTGGAGCGAATTTACATGGCAAATAACGCCATTTTGTTCGTGTATTGATATTGAAAAATGGCTTTTTTCGATAAAAATCAATTACTATTGGGCGCAAAAGCTGTTTTTCAAGGACAAACAAACAAGAAGACGCCCGAATCCAAGAAAAGGTTGGAAAAGGTTGCCCTCTTTTTTCAAAAGATGATGTAAGGCACGCAATACCCCTATTCCGCTAAAAATGGGGAGAGCACAAACTTCCTCAGGTTGCGGCGGTAATCGGATGGTGTCTGCCCTGTCACCGCCTTGAATTGTTTGTTGAAATTGGAGACGTTGTTGAAACCGCTTGCATAGCACACCTGGATGATGCTGTATGCGTCACCAGAAAGAAGGTTGCAAGCTCTTGCCACTCGGTATTCGTTCAAGAAGTCGGTAAAGACTTTGTGATTTAGTTTCTTGAAAAATCGGCAAAAGGCGGGTGTCGTCATCCCGATGTGATTGGCCACTTCAACCTGCGAGAATTGTTGGCTGAAATTGGCCTCCACGAAACCGAACACCTGCTCCATGCGGTAGTGGTCCTGAGGTTTAACTTCGGCGCTTACATGGTTGATGTTCAAGGAGTTGAACTCATCGGAGGTAGCCATGATTTGGAGCACTTTCAGCAGGTCAATAAGGCGGTAGAAATTGTCCACCTCCCCCATCCGCTGTAATATCTGCCCGACCTCCCATCGGGTATGCCCATGAAAGGTAACGCCGGATTTCGCCCGCTCAAAAAGCTGTTTGATGGAAGCCATCTCAGGACGGTCCATGAAGTCCTTTCCCAAAAAATCGTCCCGCATCTGCACGACGACCTCCACATGCTGCTCGTAAAGTTCTTGCGCAAAACCGAGGTGGGGGATATTGGGGCCAAGGAAAATCAGGTCGCCGTCCTGGTAAGAGCTGATATGGTCGGATATCTGTCGGTGGCCCTTTCCGTTGGAGATGAAAACAATTTCGTACTCAGGGTGGCAATGCCAATATGGCAGGCTGGAGCAGTTCTCCTCGGTGAACTTCCTGACGGTGAAGGAACTGCCAAAGGAAGGCTGGATATTCTCAAAAATAGGTTTGTCACGGCGAAGTTTTATCTCCATTCTTTTATATTTTAACAAGTTGGGCTGTAAAAATAGCCATTTAGGTTAAAATTGAATCACCAATGGTCAAAATCTGCGTAGTCAGGCCGACAACTTCGCCGGTATCTTTGCATTGTATTAAGTTTCATGTATTACCATTTAGTTTTAAGCACCGTGGCACCCAAGGGGTGCCACGCCTTTTTTTAAGTAGAGAGATTTGCTTTTTCAAGCCAACCCCACATAAACCCAAGAAGTAGAGAACAACAATTCTATTTTTATCCTGTCCAGATTCTGAGCCACTGCCACAAGCAGTGGCTTTTTTGTTGCTGTTAAGTACAGCTCTTAACATCTGTGAAGGATTGAAAAATCGCTTCGCCATTTTTCAATCCAAAAACACTCTCTCCAAGCGGAGGCAGCCAGAATATCTATTCAGCGCAAGGGTTGTTTTTGAAAAATTGCACGGCAATTTTTCAAAAACAACCTAAACCCACTCCCCGGCGGCGGCTTCGCCGTCGGGGCGGACGGGCATTTTGGGGCGTTCGATTCCAACCCCCTGTTTCCTTCGCTTCAACGATATTAGAAAACGAAATACCAAGTCCCCGAAATTGTCGGGCAAGCTGCAATTCTGCAATTCAAGCAGTTCGCAAGGTGAGGATAATTGTGAGTTTTGTAGATATATTTTGCAAGCAAGAACCTGATTTTAGGCAACGCTCATTTGCTAATCAGTATCACATTATTCAATTCAAGTCCATGAGCAGTTTGGAAGTTTCTGCTGCAATCTGCTGCAAAAGTCCTAATAATCTGCAATCACTTAGCCGCAATATGCTCATAAATGGCTAATTCAATCAAACAAAACGGCAATATTGTTTGGGCAAACCCAAAGTTTGAAAACTGACTTTACCCATAAGTTGGCGAGCCGAACCATTTCCGACAATCTATTTTTGTACCACTTGAAAATGTGCCCGCTTCATGAAAGTAAAAGGCCCGGCGAAAACACCCTTGAGCAAACACCCATACCTACGTTCTCAGGGTGATTTTGTGAGCTAAGTATCTTTCATTAAGTTTGCGCACTTTCTTGAAAAAAGGATTTTTTGTTTCTCATTTCATTACAAATAAAACTCATGTTTATGGCACGTTATTTACTACTCACCTTCACCTTCCTGCTTGCTGGGGTTGTGGCGTTTGCCCAATCGTCCACCAAGTTAGAGGGAACGGTGAAAGATGCGGATAGCGGCGAAGCCATCGCAATTGCCACCGTGGCCCTCTACCAAAATGGGGTTTTGGTGACAGGAACCGAGACGGACTTCGACGGCTATTACAGCATTACAGAAATTGACCCGGGCACTTATGATGTGGAGTTTTCCACCACGGGTTACCAACCACAACGGGTTTCCGGGATGATCATTGGGAGTGGCAGGGTGAACAAACTTGACATGAAACTCACCGCAGGTATAGAACTTACCACGGTGGAGGTCAAGTACGAACGCCCCGTCATTCAACAGGACAACACCTCGCAAGGAAGCAACCTGTCTTCTGAACAGATCAAGCAGTTGCCCACTCGTGACGTAAAAGGCTTGGCCTCGTTCACGGCAGGCGTTGCCTCTGCTGATGAAGGCGCCGACATCAACGTGCGCGGTTCCCGTTCCGATGCTACCAACTATTATATAGATGGTGTGCGTGTAACAGGTAACCTGCCTCCTAAGCAGGCCATCGAGGAGCTTTCGGTCATCACCGGTGGTGTCGAAGCACGCTATGGTGACGTGACAGGTGGTATTGTTTCCATTACCACCAAAGGCCCATCCGAGGAGTTCAGTGGTGGCGTTGAGTTGGAAACTTCCCGCCTCACCGACCCTTACTATCAAGACCTCGCCAGCCTTCAGTTGAGCGGCCCTATACTCAAAAAGGGAGGCAAGACGATTCTCGGCTACCGCATCAACGGACAGTACCAGTTCAACAAGGACGACGACCCTCCTGCAATCCCGGTTTATGCCGTCAAGGATGAAGTGCGCCAGCAGTTGGAGGCAAATCCCATCAGGATTTACAATACTACTGTTTTTCCAGAGGCACAGTATATTGACAACACCGGTGTTGACAAGTTGAACTACAGGCCGGACGAAGAGCGGACTACGCTTGACCTTAATGGTAAAATAGACGCCAACCTCGGCAAAAACATTGATGTTACGCTATCCGGAACTTACTACAATATTGACGACAAGTTCACACCGAACGGCGACACTCGTGAGGGCCGGGAAGGACGTGTTTTCAATTCTCACAACAACCCGACAAAGTATGACGAGCGCCTTCGTGGCAACTTCCGTTTCCGCCACAGGCTGGGTGGTGCCAACTCCTCGGCCGGCAAGGAAGAAGGCAAAGGCTCCGTCATCCAGAATGCTGTTTACATCCTTCAGTTCGGATACGAAAGGTCAAAGGTGCGCCAAGCTGACCCCCGTCACGGCGACAACCTGTTCAACTATGGCTATATCGGGAAATATGACATGGAATGGACGCCAACTATTGGTTTCCTTTCAGATTTCTTCCCCGAAGCTGATTCATTTGTGCTGTACCAAGGCCAGGTTGATTACACAAGGGAACTCAAGGATTATACTTCCAACAAAGAAATCAATCCTATTCTGGCCGGCTATATTCCTTACGATGGCCAGGAATATGATGATTTTGCCGATTTCAACGTTCGGAACGGTTTTATACCTGATGTACTGGAAAGCGTGTGGGCCAACCACCACAACAATATCGGCAAGGTTTACAACCTGAACCGCAAGCGTGACAACGACCTTTACACTTTCAATGCCAATACCTCTTTCGAGTTGGTACCTGGCGGCTCAGGCAGCAACCGCCACAACATCCAGTTTGGCATCATGTACGAGCAGGCCAAACAGCGCGGCTATGACATCAACCCATTTGCCCTTTGGACGACAGCCAGGCTGCACGCCAACGAGCATATTGACGGCCAAGGTTTGGATTCATCGCAGGTACTTTATTACATTGATGGGTATAGAGAAATAACGACCATTGAAGGTACCATTTCCGATACCATTCAAGTTCCTATTTATGCACCTGCGACTGCGAGTGGCAACTCTGACAACCTTTTCTTCAAACAGGTACGATCGAAATTGGGCATTCCGCTCAATCAATACGTAAACGTGGACGGCCTTGATCCGAGCCAGTTGAGCCTCGACATGTTTTCGGCCCGTGAGTTGAACGACGACAACCTACTCAATTATTGGGGCTACGACTATCTTGGCAACCAAATAGATGGGGTGACTTTTGAGGATTTCTTCAAGGCTGAAGACGAGAATGGCATTAGGACCTTCCCGGTTGCGGCTTTTGAGCCTAACTATCAGGCAGCGTATATCCAGGACAAGTTCAAGTTCAGGGATGTGTTCTTCCGGGTAGGTGTAAGGGTGGACAGGTATGATGCCAACACCAAGGTATTGAAAGACCCTTACTCACTTTACGATGTTATGACTGCCAAGGACTTCCATGCCAACAACCCGGCAGCAGAACGCCCAGGCAATATTGGCGACGATTACAAAGTCTATGTTACCAGCGATGGTGGCAACGCACTTAAAGCTTACCGCAACAACGATACTTGGTACTTCGCAAACGGCGCACCTGCCAACGATGGTACGGAAATTTTCGGTGGAACCATTGTTTATCCTAAATATGCTGTGGCCGACAAGGAAAAACGGGACATTACCAGTAAAGAATTTGACCCGAACATTTCTTTCGAGGATTACAAGCCACAGATCAACTGGATGCCCCGCTTGGCCTTCTCGTTCCCGATTTCTGAAGAAGCCAACTTCTTCGCCAACTACGACGTATTGGTTCAGCGCCCACCAACCAACTCCTTGGTTAGCCCACGTACTTATTTCTATTGGGAACAAAACGGCAGCAGGCTTAGGAACAACTCAAACTTGAAGCCAGAGCGCACTGTTACCTATGAAGTAGGTTTCCAGCAAAGGGTCGGTGCCAACTCAGCTTTGAAGCTGTCTGCGTACTACAAAGAGCTACGTGACATGATTCAGAGCCGTTTCTACCTGAACGTACCAGCTCCCGTCAACAGCTACGAGACGTATGCCAACCTTGACTTTGCTACGGTGAAGGCTTTCTCCATCAGCTATGACTTGCGCAGGACTGGCAATATTCAGATGAACTTGGCTTATACCCTGCAGTTCGCAGACGGTACAGGTTCTGATTCCGAATCTTCCCGTGGCTTGGGTTCAAGGGGTATCCAGCGTAGCTTGTTCCCGATGAACTATGATGAGCGTCACCGCATCAGTGCCATTGTGGACTACCGCTACAGCTCTGGTACTGCTTACAATGGCCCAACGATTGGCAACCTTGACATCTTCGCCAATACAGGCTTGAACTTGGCCGCCATTACGGTTTCTGGTCGCCCATTCACGGCAGCACAGCAGCCAGAGGCTTTCGATGCTTCTGGTATAAAAGGTGCCATCAACGGTGCAAGGCTTCCCTGGAACACCTTGGTGAATCTTCAGGTTGACAAGCAGTTCAACTTCTCCAAAGAAGGCTCCAAGCGCAGCATTGGCATGAACGTCTATGTGAGGGTGTCCAACCTGCTTGACAGGCGCAACATCCAAGGCGTTTACAAGTACTCCGGCGAACCGGACGATGATGGCTTCTTGGCTTCTGACCGTGGCAAGCTTTTCCTTGCTAACGCCACAGGCCCTGGCCAAAGTGCTGAAGCTTTCCTCGCTTCTTATCAGTGGAGGATGCTGAACCCCGACAACTTCAGCCTCCCTCGCAGGACGTACCTTGGTGTGATATTCAATTTCTGATAACTGGATTTTAAGCGCATAACAGGAGAATCAATTCCTGTTATTTTGATAGAAACATGATTCGTTATTGTTATAGAGGTTGCTAAGTGATGGATGTAACTTGAGGAATATCAACGCTTAGCAACTTCAAATAACCAAACCAAAATTTTGAACCATGCGTAGTTTAAAAACAATTTTAACAACTGCTGTGGCTGTTTTGGTCTTTGCTTCGTCGGCAAGTGCCTATTATGACCCAAGTCGGCAAAGTAAAAAGCCCAGCAATAATACGGTCAGCTTTAGGGAGGCCTGTGTGACGGCCAAAGCCCAAATTGACCAGGATGTGAACAACGTCCGTGCCCGTCTGACTACAGGCGGTGACGTTTGGTGGGACCGTTCCGATGGTAAATACGTTGTGCCGAAGGTTCCAATTGGAACGGTTGAGGTTTCCTCCATTTTTGCAGGTGCCGTTTGGCTTGGCGGCTACGATAGTGGCAACAACTTGAAAGTTGCTTGTCAAATGTATGGCAACAGCGGTGGCAACAGCGACTTCTGGCCTGGCCCGCTCAGCCCCGATGAAGGCACCACTGACAAAGCCATTTGCGATAACTGGGACAGGTTCTTTGAAGTCTCAGGTACTGAAATCAAGCAACACCTCAGTTTGTGGACAGAAGCACAAAACGGTGGTGCCGCCTATACGGAGGAAATGATTCCTCCTGGGGTAAAAGGCTGGCCCGGCAAAGGCAACCAGTTTTTCTTTGGGGAGAACAATTTCCAATTGCCCAATACAACGCAGGGTCTGGCAGGTTTTTACGACCAAAATGGTGACACCGAGTACAACCCGCTCGATGGCGATTTCCCGTTCATCGAAATACGTGGCTGTGGCGAAAAACCACCACAATACCCGGATGAGATGATTTTCTGGATATACAACGATGAAGGTGGTGGAGCTGTACACGGTGAGACCGATGCGACCGCCATCCGTATGGAGGTGCAGGTGCAGGCTTTTGGCTATGCCACCAACGACCAGATCAACGACATGACGTTTCAGCGGTACAAGCTCATCAACCGTGCAAAGGAAGATATTGACAGTACCTTTTTTGCCATGTGGGTGGATCCCGACCTTGGCTGCTACCTTGACGACTACGTTGGTTGCGATATTGACCGCGGCTTGGCCTATACCTACAACGTGGACGCTGAGGATGGCCAGCCTGGCATCACTTGTTCTGGCGTGCCCACGTATGGTACGGAGATACCCATCATTGGCATTGACTATTTCCGTGGCCCAAGGGACGAGAACGATATGGAATTGGGTATGTCGTCATTTACCTATTTCAACAACGCTAGCTTCCAGAACCCACCTCCGGGCACAACCGACCCAACCATTGACGTGGAGTTTTACAGGTACCTTTCAGGTAGCTGGCGTGACGGCACTCCATTCTCTTTTGGTGGGGATGGCTATGACCCTACCAGCACCAACCTGATTGATTACGCTTTCCCGTCCGACCCAGACGACCCTAATGGTTGGTCCATGTGCAATCCAGGCCCGGAGTTTCCTTCAGGCTTGCCTGGTTACGACCGCCGTACCGTTCAGGCTTCTGGCCCCTTCCTCCTCCAGCCAGGTGCAAGGAATGAGCTTATCATCGGTGCAGTTTGGGTGCCGAATCTTGACTATCCTTGCCCGGACATCACCAAACTACAGTTTGCCGATGACCTCGCCCAGGATTTGTTCGACAGCTGCTTCGACATTGTGGATGGCCCAGATGCGCCAGATGTTGACTGGCTTGCATTGGATAGGGAGGTTATCGCCGTATTGACGAACCAACCGGCCCCTGCCAGCAACAACTATCAGGAAAGCTACCAAGAGCCAACGCTTGGTGCCGCTCCTGGTACCGACTCTACCTACAACTTCGAAGGCTACCTGCTGTACCAGGTTGCCAACCCAAATGTGGGTACTGCCGATTTCGAGGATGCCACCAAAGCAAAGCTGATTTACTGGGTGGATGTTAAAAATGGCATCAGGACCTTGTACAACTGGGTGGCCGTAGCAAACCCTTCCCGTGAGTTTGACCCGACCCAGCCCGAATTCGTTTATTACCCTGAGGTGAAAATCGAGGCGTTGGACAATGGTATCCGCCACACCTTCAGCATCCAAGAGGATCAGTTCGCAACAGGCAACCGCCGCTTGCTGAACCACCGCAAATATTATTTCACCGCATTGTCTTATGCCACCAACAACTGGGCTCAGTATGACCCTACTACCAACGTTGGTCAGCCTAAGACATTCCTGACTGGTCGTAACAATATCGGCCCAAATGCTGATGGTCTTCCATATACGATCATCCCACGCCCAATCGTGGACAGGAAATTGAACGCCAATTATGGTGACGGTGCCGTTGTCACACGGATTGATGGCGTAGGTGCAGGTAGCAACTTCTTGGATATGTCCGCAGAGACCAAGGCCAAGATTTTGGATGGCAGTTTCGATGGAACCATCGTTTACAAAGAAGGCCGTGGCCCGATTGATATCAGCATCTTCAACCCATTGGACGTTGTGGACGGTGAATATGAAGTGACATTTGTTGACGAAAACATGTCGAATGACAAATTGGACAACGATGTTTTCTGGCAATTGAAGAACCTAAACGATGGTACCGTAACGGCTTCAGAAAAATCGTTGGCAATCCTGAACGAGCAGATTTTCGGTAAATACGGTTTTACTGTAACTCTTGGTCAGACACCAGATGCCGGTACTTGTTTTGATGAGACAGATGGCGCCTTGGGAGCAGAGATTGAATACACTGACCCGAACCTACCACAATGGTTCAGCTTCTTGCCGGAGGATTTCGCTGTTCCTTCTGAAGCCTTCCCAACAGTTTTCAATTCGGCCTTTGACTATATCAGGTCAGATGCAGGGTGGGATTGCAACCATGAGGAGACATTGGGTGCGATGGGCGATGGAAGCTTTATGCCCTACCAGTTGCTCCAATACCGGGATAGAACCGACGGACAAGACCCTTACCGGTTCTATATTTCTCCAGCTTGGAGAAGTTCACAAAACTCTTTGGTAGTGAAGGAAGACGCACTAAAGGACTTGAACAACGTTGACATCGTTTTCACAAGCGACAAGAGCAAATGGAGCCGCTGTATCATCGTGGAGATGTTCAACTCAGAATATGCCAGCTTTGGCCTGCGGCAAGATGGTTCGCCAGTGCTCGCAGCAGGTGCAACTACTGCCGACCCAATCCTTAGCTTCGACTTGCGGAACTCGCCTTCCGTTGGCAAGGAGGACTCCAATGGTGACGGCTTGCCCGACCCTGATGGTGAAGACATCGGTTTCGGCTGGTTCCCAGGCTACGCAATTGATGTGGAGACTGGCAAACGCCTCAACATTTTCTTCGGTGAAAACTCGGCATACTCTGCCGAAACGGGTTTCTTGGACTTTTACACAAATGGCACTGGCCCGAATGGCGCTGACATGATGTTCAACCCATCTTCCCAGTTGTTCTTCCCAAGCGATTTGAGCACTGGTTTGTCAGCCTTCAACTCGCCAATGGTCTTCTATGCTGGTGGCCAACACACGGTCTATGTCACCAATGAGGATTATTACGACCCAGAGGATGGTCAGTGCAAATACTTGGCATCCAGGCTTCACCCTGATGAGAGCGACCTGAAAAAAGTGAATGCCCTCAAGCGCATCACTTGGGCAGGTATCCCTATGCTGGCCCCCGGCCTGACCTTGAAGTCGTATGCAGAGGGCCTGATACCCAGCGAAGTTACCATCAAACTGCGGGTGGACAACCCATTCGAGGTAGCCGCAGGCACGAACGAATTTAATGGGTACCCGACCTACCGTTTCAGCATCAATGGCAAGCAGGCTTCCCAATTGGACAAAGTAGGCATTGACGAGTCACTTGACAAAATCAACATGGTGCCAAACCCATACTATGCCTTCTCTGACTATGAAGACAGCCGTTTGACCAACACCGTTAAAATCACCAACCTGCCTGCAAAGTGCAAGGTGACGATTTACTCCTTGGACGGTAAATTCATACGTCAGTACGACCGGGATGAAATACCTGGCACCCCCTATGGTACCGGCTTGGAAAGCACCCAGATCATTCCTGATATCGAATGGGACTTGAAGAACAGCAAGGGCATTCCGATTTCGGCTGGTGTTTACCTTGTGCATGTTGACGCTGGCGAACTCGGCGAACGTACCTTGAAATGGTTTGGCGTGACCCGCCAATTCGACCCAACAGGTCTGTAAACCAGTTTGTGGCTTGAGGCCCAATCTTAGCGAACTGCTGGAATTGGACCTCAAGCCGCATTCCTTCAACAACTCAAAGAAAATTTATGAATAAGTCATTATACCTTCTAATTGCTGTTGCTATTACCGCCCTCTCCGCAGGAAAGGTACAAGCAGGCAACCCTGACCGTCAGGGGGAGGCTGGCGCCCCGGAATTGCTCATGAACCCATGGGCACGCAGCGCAGGCCTTCACACTATGTCAACCTCTATGGTTACAGGTGTCGAATCCATGATGCTCAACGTGGCGGGCTTGGGCAGGATTCAAAAGACGGAAGTGCTGTTCGGGCACTCCATTTACCTGAAGGGCACAGGTATCTCCACGAATGCGATTGGCCTCTCCCAAAGGATTGGCAAGAACAGCGCACTCGGCCTTACCATCATGACCCTCGATTTTGGTGACATTCCACGTACCACAACCCTCCAACCTGAGGGAACGGACGGCACTTTCTCGCCAAGGTTTTCCAATTTCGGCCTTGCCTTCTCGCACATGTTCGAAAACAAAGTTTCGGTAGGTGTGCTCGGTAGGGCTGTTTCCGAAGGCGTAGAAGACGTAGTTGCCACGGGTATGTGTTTGGATGCAGGCGTACAGTATGTCACAGGCGATCGCGACAATTTCAAGTTTGGCATTTCGCTTCGCAACATCGGCAGCCGGATGCAGTTCAGGGGCGAGGGCTTGTCTCAAGCCATTGAGATACTTGCTTTTGACGAAGAGCATGGCCTTACGCTGAACCAACGTGCCAAATCGTTCGAGATGCAGTCAGTGCTCAATATCGGCCTTTCCTACGACTACTATCTCGGAAAAGAATCCCGGTTGACAGGTGTTGCCAACTACACATCCAACGCCTTCTCGGAAGACCAACTTGGCGCTGGCGTCGAGTTTTCTTTCAACGAAATGGTAATGCTTCGTGCAGCGTACAAATTCGATTTTGGCCAAGCATCAACCGATGCCACTGTCAACTCGCAGCCGTTGTACACGGGCATTTCTGCTGGCGCAACCTTGAACGTGCCCACCAGCAAGAAGCGTCCGAACGCACCGCACATCGCACTCGACTACGCATACCGCACCACGAAGATTTATCAGGGGACACACAACCTGTCCATCCGCATCAATCTTCAGAATCCGAAATAATTTTTCGGAGCCGCTTAAAAAAAATGGGAGCCGCCCGAATGGGTTGGCTCCCTTTTTCATTTCCGAAAACAACGATTCTTCGCTTTTATCCTGTATTGAAACAAGTCGGTACCTGCTCGCTCCTTGAAAGGTCAACTCATTGATAATCAATGAAATTCACCTAATTTTAAGCTCATTTCTTCACCGCTAAACCGTTGTATCATGGCATATCGTTACCTCCTTCTATTCACGGCCTGTCTGCTTTGCAATAACCTCATTTTTGCGAAGCCGCCTAATAAAACTGGCCACAAGGTTGCGAATTTCAAAGCTGCCTGCCTTACCGCCCAAGCCCAGACCGACCTCGACATCAACAACGTACGGGCAAGGCTGCTTACTGGCGGCGACCTCTGGTGGGACCGCACCAATAATGATGGAAAATATATAGTGCCAAAACCTGCTCCCGGCCAGCCAGAAGTATCTGCCATTTTCGCCGCTGGTATTTGGCTCGGAGGTTTTGATGCTGGCAACAACCTGAAAATGGCCTGTCAGCGATATGGGAATCTGGGTGGCAATAGCGACTTCTGGCCTGGCCCTCTCTCCCCTGATGAGGGTATCACCGATGCTACTACTTGCAATAATTGGGACAGGCATTTCGAAGTGAAGGGGGATGAAATAAAAGAACACCTTTCACGGTGGACCTTGGCCTCAAATGGAAGTGGAACCTACACCGCAGCAGACATTCCAGTAAGCGTAAAAGGCTGGCCAGGGCGTGGTAACCCTCATTTTGAAGGAGTTCATGGGTTTTCATTGCCCAACAACAGCCAAGGCTTGGCCAATTTTTATGACCAAAACGGAGACACCAACTACGACCCATTGGACGGTGATTTCCCAATGATTGACCTCCGAAATTGTGAACCACCACAGTACCCCGACCAAATGGTCTTCTGGGTGTTCAACGATGAGGGCGGTGGTGCGGTGCACGGAGAAACAAACGCCACTCCCATCAGAATGGAAGTCCAATCCACCGCCTTTGCCTATTCAACCATGGACGCCATCAACGACATGACTTTTTACCAGCAGAAGTTCATCAATCGGGCAAAGGAGGATATTGATTCGTTTTATTTCGCTCTCTGGGTTGACCCATCTCTTGGTTGCCCTTGGGATGACTATCTTGGATTTGACCCGAATAGAAGCCTTGCATACTATTACAACGAAGATGAATTTGATGGTCAACAAGGCTTTGATTGTAGCGGAATTGCTAACTATGGCGAGTACATTCCTGCCATAGGCATAGATATTTTTAGAGGGCCAAGGGATGAGAATGATATTGAACTGGAAACAAACACCTTTATGTATTTCAAGACGCCATATGGGTTTTGTGACCCAAGTCCAGGCGCTACTGAGCCAGAAACGGATGTTGAATTTTATCGCTATCTCTCAGGCAGTTTCAGGGACGGCACTCCTTTAACTTATGGTGGGGATGGCTATGAGCCAACAAGCCCTGAACTTACGCCCTATGCTTTCCCAAGTGCTCCTAACGACCCGAACGGTTGGTCTATGTGCCATCCCGGCCCAGAGTGGCCAAGTGGTTTCTCTATTTGTGGTGATGCACAGTCTGTTCAATCCTTCGGCCCCATCCTACTCCAACCCGGAGCAAGAGACCTGCTCACCTTCGGCGTCGTCTTCGCCCCAAACATTCCCTACCCTTGCCCAGATTTGACTCGTCTTTTTGCGGCGGACGACTTGGCGCAAGCTTTTTTTGACTGCAACTCGCATCATGGTTTCGGCCCAAACGCCCCCGATGTGGACTGGATTGCTGGCGATGAGGAGATTACGCTCATCCTTACCAATGGAGAATATTCAAACAATAAGGATGAAGACTTTTGGGAACACATATACGAAGCACTAAAGGAAAGCCAAGACCAGACCTACAATTTCGAGGGCTATCTGATTTATCAAATGGCTGGGCCAGATACCGATTACTATGATTTGGAAGATACAACGAAGGCCCGCTTGGTGTTCCAAAGCGATATTGAAAACGATCTGGCCACCGTCACCAATTGGCGGGCAGAGAAAAACCCCAGCTATCAGTCAGCACCTGGCATCGAGCAGTTCCTGCATTTCCCTGATAAAGTCATTTATGGCGCAAACAAAGGAATACAGCGCAAAATCACGATTCGGGAGAACCTGTTCGCCAAAGGGAGTGACCGTCGTTTAATCAACCACTGCACCTACTATTATTTAGCCGTGGCCTACGCAGCCAACAACTACCTGACCTTCGACCCGGTGACGGGCGTTGGCCAGCGAAAAATGTTCGTGATTGGCAGCGGCAATGCCTGGCTCCCCTACCCCATCATGCCTCGCCCTGCACAAACTGGGTTGTTGGACAAGGTGCAGGTCGTGCCAAACCCATACTATTATTTCAATGGGTACTCCGATGAGAAGGGCAATGGCTACCTCAAAATCACCAACCTGCCTCCCCAATGCGAGGTGGACATCTATAGCCTCAGCGGCAATCTGGTGCGGCATTTCAGCCGCAATGAACAGCCTCAGCCGCCATTTGGCAGCGGTGTCGAAGCCCTACAACCCTACCCCGACTTGGATTGGGACTTGACAAATACAGCAGGTAGTTCCATTGCCTCAGGCATTTACATCATCCACATCCGGGCGAAAGGAGCAGGGGAAAAAACGTTGAAGGCGGTGATTATTTGAAGATTAGGCACACTGTAAACTAAATAACGCAAGTTGCGGATAACCTAACCTAAATCTCTTTTTCGGCGGCTTCGCCGCCGAAAAAGAGATTTAAACGGTGTTTTTGCGGGCCTCCGGCCCGCAAAAACACCGTTTTGAACTGAGGGCTATGGTGCTCCGCAACTTGAGTTAAATAAGTTGACCTTCTCAAAGCAGGGGTTTGGGGACGATAGTCCCCAAGCAACCCCTTCTCCCGGCTGCCGCCGCCGGGAGAGAAGTTTTTGGATTGAAAAATTGCGAAGCAATTTTTCAATCTCCTTGGAAATGATGCCAAAGCAAAAAGCCTATTTATTCAGTTTACACTGCACTAAGCGGTATTAACTCCCGTATTTTTTGCCCTGAAACAGTGTATGCTTTTCTTATGATTCAAGAAAAGTTTAGTTATACCTCACGCCGCCATGTCTTGTGCATGGGGTTTGGGGGGGCTACGCCGCCCCAGGCCCCAGGCACAAAACTTGACGGTGCGAGCTATAAATGCGGCCCATTTTTTCAGAAACTGAAAAAAATAAAAATTGTCGGAGTGTATTTTATCAAGCAAAGCTGTTACATTTGACCTTTAGAACTTGTCATCATTCTACTTTCTTTAATATTAGGCATTTACCAAATTGAATTAAGACAGCGCAGTATCACAGCTGCGTTCTTGCTGGCATATAGATTTTTCGCCCATCCCGATACAAGATTTTATTATTTGAAAACAATCATTTCGGTGTCTGCCACTGATGGGTTTTGCAGTCGTTTTTTTGCTTTTGGCTTGTCATTTTGATTTGCCCTAAAGTCTCCCTCCTAAAGAAATTGTAACAGAACCTAAAGCGGTTGCACCTTTTTTAACTACTCTAAATTTTTTAGCTTATGAGAAACTATTCCGCAATTAATCTTCAAATGAAGCACTTTGCAGGCATGGCACTTGCCTTGATTTTGCTGGTGTTTTGCAACCAACGGGCATTGGCACAGGCAGACAACTGTGCAAACGCTGGGGTGGTCACTTGTGGCACTGCGCTCACTGGCCAAACCAACGTAGGTGCTACCAACGATGCCTTTCCTACTTGCAACACCAGCGGTATCTTGGCAAGTGGTGCACCCAATGTCTGGTACACTTTCGTCGGAACTGGCCAAGCCGTGACCGTCAGCACCTGCACCAACACGGACTTCGATTCCGAAATCGGTATCTTCTCTGGAAGCTGCGGTGCCCTCGTTTGCGTGGTAGGGAACGATAACGATGCCTGCGGCACCTCTGACGAAACGGTGACCTTCAACTCCGTTGCTGGAACCAATTATTTCATCATGGTACAAGGTCATGCAAGTGCAACAGGCACTTTCACCTTGGATGTGACCTGTGCCGCACCACCTGCCGACCCATGTGCAGCGCCGATTGAGACCATTGCTTGTGCAAGTTCCAAGAGCGTAAGCTTGACTGGCAGCGGCGCTGGCTGGACCGTGACTGCTTGCGGGTTCTCGACGCCCGGCGCTGAAAAAATTTTCAGCTTCACGCCAACGGTCACTGGCACCCACACGCTTCAGGTCACAGCCACCAATAGTACTTTCATTGATTATTTTTTCAAGGACGCTTCTGGCGGCTGTGGGCCTACTGGCTGGACCTGTATAGATGATATCAGTGCTTCGCCCACTTCGACCAGCTTCGGGCCACTGACGGCAGGCACTACCTACCTGATACTGTTGGACGACGAGTCAACGGCAGCCTCAACGGCTACCTTCCAAATCAACTGCCCGGCACCGCCCGTTGACCCACGCGCAGCGCCCATTGAGACCATCGCTTGCGCAAGCTCAAAAACGGCCACCCTCAGCGGCAGTGGCGCTGGCTGGAGCGTAACCAATTGCGGGTTCTCCACACCCGGCGCTGAAAAAATTTATAGCTTCACGCCGACGGTCACTGGCAACCACACACTCCAAGTAACGGCTGCCGACGGCACATACATTGACTATTTTTTCAAAGACGCTTCGGGCGGCTGTGGAGCTACCGGCTGGACGTGTATTGATGATGTCAACATATCGGGTTCCGTGACATTTGGGCCACTGACGGCAGGCACTACCTACCTGATACTATTGGACGATGAATCCACAGTTTCCAGCACGCATACCTTCCAAATCAACTGCCCGGCACCGCCGGACCCTTGCGCAGCGCCCATCGAGACCATCGCTTGCGCAAGCTCAAAAACGGTCACGCTCAGCGGTAGCGGCGCTGGCTGGAACCCTATCAGTTGCGGCTTCTCGACGCCCGGCGCAGAAAAAGTTTTCAGCTTCACGCCAACGGTCACTGGCAACCACACGCTCCAAGTAACGGCTGCCGATGGCACATTCATTGACTATTTTTTCAAAGACGCTTCGGGCGGCTGTGGAGCTTCCGGCTGGACGTGCATTGACGATATTTCTTCAGCGACTTCTACGACTTTCGGGCCACTGACGGCTGGCACTACCTACCTGATACTATTGGACGATGAGTCAACGGTTTCCAGTACGCATACTTTCCAAATCAACTGCCCGTCTGTAGGCCCCGCCAACGATGACTGCGCCAACGCCACGCCCATCGCCTGCGGCGGCACGGCCACCGGCTCGACCGCCACAGCAACCGTGGACGGGCCAGCCACAAATTGCGTTGGCCTTAGTGTGGCACCCGATGTTTGGTACACCATCGTGGGCACGGGCGGCAATATCACGGCCAGCCTTTGTGGCTCTGGTTACGACACCAAGCTGGATGTTTATACGGGTGCTTGCGGCGCACTGACGAACATCGGCGGCTGCAACGACGACTTCTGTGGCAATCAATCAGAAATGACCTGGCTTTCTACGATTGGTGTAACCTACCGTATCCGAGTGCATGGTTTTAGCGGTTCTACTGGCGCCTACACCCTTGCCGTGACTTGTGCAGCCACTACCCCCGCCAATGATGACTGCGCCAACGCCACGCCCATCGCCTGCGGCGGCACGGCCACCGGCTCGACCGCCACAGCAACTGTGGACGGGCCAGCCACAAATTGCGTTGGCCTTAGTGTGGCACCCGATGTTTGGTACACCATCACGGGTACGGGCGGCAACATCACGGCCAGCCTTTGTGGCTCTGGCTACGATACCAAGATTGACGTTTACACGGGCGCCTGTGGGGCTTTGGTCAATATCGGCGGTTGCAATGACGACTTTTGCGGCAATCAGTCGGAGATGACCTGGGCCTCCACCTTTGGCACCGTTTACCGTATTCGGGTGCATGGCTTTGCGGGTTCTACTGGCGCCTACACCCTCAACGTGACCTGCGTCACCACACCTTTCCCCGCCGATGGTGCTGCCACCGTAGCATGCCCGGCCTTGGCCGTTGCACCAACGCCCCCTACCTACACTTCGCCGACGTTCCCAGGCTGCGGACCTATCACACCAACTGGCCCGGTCATCGTCATTACCCCAAGTCCGCTTACTTGCGAGGGCATTATGACCTATTCTTACGCCTACGTCAACTGCGAGCTTGGCCTTGAAGGGGTATGGAGCTTTGTATATACCATCGAGCGGGAACCCTTCACCGTGCCCACCAACGGCTCGGCCACGGTGGCTTGTCCCGCTTCCGCAAACGTAGTGCCCACGCCACCTGCCGTATTGAGCAACTGTGGTGAAACACTGACGCCAACCGGCCCAGTCGTCACCGCTACACCAGCCTGCGAAGGCACGAAGACCTACACTTGGACTTATACCGACTGCGAGGGCAACAGCCTGCCTTGGGTGTTCACCTATACCATCGAGCGGAACCCGTTCACGGTGCCTGCCAACGGTGCTGCCACGGTGGCCTGTCCGGCCAATGCCATACAGCCCGTGCCGCCCGTGGTGCTGAGCAATTGTGGTGAAACGATTACGCCAACAGGCCCTGTCATCAGTACGACACCTGCCTGTGAGGGCACGAAGACCTATACTTGGACTTATACCGACTGCGAGGGCAACAGCCTGCCTTGGGTGTTTACCTATACCATCGAGCGCAATACTTTCACCGTCCCCGCCAATGGTGCAGCAACCGTGGCTTGTCCGGCCAATGCCACGCAGCCTGTGCCGCCTGTGGTGCTGAGCAATTGCGGCGAGACCATCACGCCAACCGGCCCGGTAGTCACCAACGTGCCCAATCCGCTCACCTGCGAGGGCACCCGCACCTACACCTGGACTTATACCGACTGCGAGGGCAATAGCCTGCCTTGGAGCTTTGTCTATACCATTGAGCGGGAGCCATTTACGGTGCCAGCCAATGGCGCTGCCACCGTGGAATGCCCAGACGATACGGATGTAGTGCCAGTGCCGCCCGTTGTGACGAGCAACTGCGGCGAGGTGCTGACGCCTGTGCGCACTGAAACAGCCAAGCCATTGTGCGAAGGCACACGGACTTACACCTTCACCTATACGGATTGCGAAGGCAATACGGCGGCTTGGAAATTCACCTATACTGTTGAATACGAGGACTTTATCATCCCAGTCAGCATTGTCGGTGCGGTGGAATGCCCTGTAAATGCTTTTGTGCCAACACCAGTTTCCGTCAACGACAATTGTGGCAACCCGATAACGCCCGTCGGCCCGACCGTGACCAGCACGACCAATGCGCAAGGTTGCGAAGCAAGCCGCAAATACGAGTGGATTTACACCGACTGCGAGGGCAACTCGCACGCCTGGAGTCAGACCTTCTTGTTTGAGTACAATGGCGATTTCTTTGCGCCATTGGATGAGGAAGATTACGTGACCTGCTTGGCTTATGCCGTTCCACCAGTTACACAGACCTTGTATGACTATTGCTCACAACCTATTACCGCTAAATTGGTCGGTGTCACACAAGACATCTCATCAGGTGGATGTACGGGCTGGCGTAAATACAGCTACGTCTATACCGACTGCGGCGGCCATAGCCATCCGTGGAATTTCACCTACCACATCAATGACAACGAAGGCCCGCTCGGCACCTGCCCAACGGCCAACGGGAGCAACGGCAATGGCGGCGTAGCCGTCAACGTCACTAACCTGAAATGTATCGGCGACATACCCTGCTCAGCCTCCTACGACTTTACGCAAGAGGTAGAGAACCTGCTCGAAGCAGGGGATTATTTCGACGTGTGCGATGGGGCCAATGTGATTGTGACGCTTGTTGACGAGTCGGATATCTGGGAATGCGCCGACCCTGACGGCGATGGCGTCTATACCTTCGGCCAGACCTTCTATTTCCGCATCGCCGACCATTGCGGCAACTATTACAACGATGTTTGTTCCGTGACTTATTCTGGCGCATGCCAGCCAATACAAAGCTTCCGGTCCAGCGATTGGGGCGTGACTGGCGGCTTGCCGGGCACGGATGTTTCCGCTTCCACGACCGATTTGCAAGTCATCGGCACCTTGTTGAGCAACAACCCATTGACCATAGGTGGTAGCAACCGTTTCCTGAAAGTGACCGACCCGCAATGCATCGTGGACCTATTACCCGGCACGGGCGGCCCTAGTGTCTTGGCCAATTGCCAGCAAGAGAACTGCACAGGATGCAACCCAATGGGCATCGGTGGCATGAAGAACGCTTTGGCAGCCAATGCCATCGCCATGACCTTGAATATGCGTTTCAGTGTCCAGTATCGTGGATTGACCATGAACAATGTGCGCAACCAGAGCTTGGACTGCGTGCCCGTCCACCCATGCATCATTTCGTGCGATGCGACGGGTACCTGCCATCTGCACATTTTTGACGAAAACGGACAAGAACACGCCTATCCTTACACGTTTGGTGGCTTGCTCGACCTCGCCAACCTTTACCTTGGAGGCAACGTCGGCATGACGGTTGGCCAAACGGTCATCTATGGCACTGGCCTGAACGAGTCACTGATAAACGCCAACGAGTATTGGATGGAAGGCCAAGCAGCTGAAGATGTTTGCGGCGACAATTCGTATGTGGCATCGCCGAACTCCACAAGTTTTGGGCTACCTGATGGCACTGCAGATAATTCAACAATTGGATTCGTACTGGCTCCAAACCCTGCTGGCCATGACGTGATTGTCCAGATTTTGGACATGAAAGAGGCCAGTGAAGTAGTGATCGAACTGTACAATTCACTTGGTCAACAGGTGCTCCGCAAGGATATGGGAACCACTGACTATTTAAATGAGCGGCTCGACCTGAGCGGCTTGGGCAATGGCCTTTATATCGTAAGCGTAAAGGCTGGCAGCGAGCGTTTCGAAAAGAAACTCATCGTTGAAAAAGACTGAGCAATTCGTCAACCCAGGTTATAGAAAAAGCAGCGGCCACCTCGTGAGGTGGCCGCTGTTTTTTTTGATTGGAATGAATAATGGAAATAAAACGTCCTTCACCCTTCGCTCAAAGGCGGGACTACTTACTTTGTCTCCGTCTGCACCAGCTTCCCAGTTGCTTTCACCTTCAGCAACAGCTTGCGGTTGCCGTCCGGCAAAATCTCCTCTTTTAGCAGCCAGTGGTCGGCATCGTATTCGACCTCTTTTTGAACTTGAACAGCCTCGTCGGGCAGGCCACGCCACTCGTTCAGCAGCACGGGTTCCCATTGCTTGGACTTTGCGGAGCGATAGGCAGCGTCCATGATGGCGTTCACCACATAGCCGTCGTAGAAATTCTCGTGCGGCTGTTGGCCTTTTTCCATCGAGTCGAGCATGTCGGTGAACATGTGGTTGTAGCCCAATTCGTTCGTCTCGTCGCCGACGGGGAAGAGCCAACCGCTTGCCGATTCTGCTTTTTCGGCCACATAGCCCGATTGCCCCGGTGCGGTGAACATCTCGAAGCCTGTGCGAAGGAAGTTGTTGAGCCAAATGGTGCCGTCCGTGCCCATCACCTCGTCCCGCAGGTCCATGCCGCCCCGGAAGGCCCAGCTCACCTCGAACTGGCCAATAGCCCCGTTGGCATATTTGACCAGGCCAATAGCGTGGTCTTCTGCGTCAATCGGCTTCACCTGCGTGTCGGCCCAGCACATGACCTCTACCGGGCGCACGTTTTTACCAATGAAATTCCTCGCAATCTCGATGCAATGGCAACCGAGGTCCACCAATGCACCGCCGCCAGCGAGTTCCTTGTCCCAGAACCAAGGGCTGTGCGGGCCAGGGTGCGTCTCCCGGCTCTTGGCCCAGAGCACCCGGCCAATGGCCCCGTCCCGCACGCTTTGCGCAGCTTTCAGGTTCTTGGGCGTGTAAACAAGGTCTTCGAGATAGCCTCCGAACACGCCCGCTTTTTCGATAGCCTGCACCATCTTCCAAGCCTCGTCGGCGTTGCGGGCGAGGGGTTTGGTACACATGACGGCCTTGCCCGCCGCCGCAGCAGCTTCCGCAGCTTCGAGGTGTTGGTTGTTGCGCAGCGCAATGCAAACGATGTCCACGTCGGGGTGGCTGACGGCTTCTTTCAGGTCGTTCGTCCAGTGCGGGATATTGTGCTTAGCAGCAAAGGGTTCGGCCCGCTCCTTGGTGGTGGAATAGGCCATGATGACCCGGTCACGGCTGCGCTGGCCGTGCAGGGCGGAGATGTAGAAATCGGCAATGAAGCCTGTGCCGAGCATTGCAATGTTTGCCATATCTTTTTAATTGTTGAATTGTTTGATGGTTGAATTGTTTGAGGCCGTGGTTGCCACGTACCCCAAACTTTGCAGGGCTGAAATTACAAATACCCGCAAATCCCCCGCATTTTTGCCCACAAATTTCAAACATGCAGACTCCCCAATCCGAAATCCGCAATCCAAAATCAGCAATTGTTATCTCCCACAACGCCGCCGACACCATTGGCCCGTGCGTGGAGGCACTGCGCAAGGTCTGCGAGGAAGTGCTGGTGCTGGACACGAACAGCACGGACGGCACGATTGAAATCTGCGAAAAATTGGGGGCCAAAGTGGTGCAGGTTGAATGGTTCGGCTTTTCCAAGACCAAGAACATTGGCAATAAAATGGCCGCCCATGACTGGATTCTGAGCATTGATTCCGATGAGGTTTTATCCGACGAACTCATTGCTTCGCTCCGCAATTTGGAGCCGCAACCCGGCCACGTCTATGCCCTCGACCGCCTCACCAGTTATTGCGGCCAATGGATTCGGCATAGCGGCTGGTACCCCGACTGGAAGGTGCGGCTTTTCCATAGAAAGCATGTCGAATGGCAAGGGGATTTTGTGCATGAGACATTAAGCATACCCGCTGATTTTCAGGAAGTTAGGTTGAGCGGCAAGCTCTTCCATTATTCCTATAAAGACAGCGACGACCACCTCCGCCGCATCGAAAAATACGCACGATTAGCCGCTGAGGAACAGTTTGCCAAGGGCAAAAAAGCCAATTTCGTGAAGCGTTGGCTCTCGCCACCTGCCCGTTTTTTCAAGACTTATTTCCTCAAACTTGGCCTGTTGGATGGCCGGGCTGGCTGGGTCATCAGTTGGCGGAACGCCAAGATGGTAAGGCTCCGATACAGGATTTTGGATGGATTGTGGAAGCAATCGTAGTGGTTGCACAGGAGTGAAGCTGGTCAAAGTGAAGGCAAATGACAACCTTAGCCTATATTTGCAGCATTGACTAAGCAACCAACTATGGCGCACATCCTCAAAAGTTTAGAAGAAGCGAAGGCCGCTGGCCAAAAGAAATTTGTCGTGCTCATTGACCCCGACAAAGTGCGCCTTGGAAACATGGACCAAGTGCTCGACCTGGCGGTGGAAGTTGGCGTGGATTATTTCTTCATTGGCGGCAGCCTCATCGTCAACAACGCCCTCGACCAATGCCTGCTCACTATCAAGGAACGTTGCCACATCCCCATGATTCTCTTCCCCGGCAGTTCGCTCCAACTCAGTTGGAAGGCCGACGCCATGCTGTTCCTTTCCCTCATCAGTGGCCGCAATCCCGATTTGCTCATCGGAAACCACGTCATAGCTGCGCCCTACCTTAAACTCAGTCCGCTCGAAATCATGCCCACTGGTTATATGCTGATGGACGGCGGCGCTCCCACTTCCGTGCTTTACATGAGCAACACCCGTCCCATACCTACGCACAAAGCCGATATTGCCGTTTGCACGGCAATAGCAGGCGAAATGTTGGGCCTTCGGTTGATGTTCATGGACGCTGGGAGTGGTGCGCAAATACCCGTTCCAGAGGAAGTCATCGAGTCGGTGAGCGGGGCCATCAGTATTCCATTGATTGTCGGGGGCGGTATCCGCACACCTGAATTAGTGGCGGCCAACATGAAGGCAGGCGCCGATGTCGTGGTGGTAGGGAATGCCATTGAGAAAGACCCTGGGTTGGTACGGGAAATGGCTGCGGCGGCGCATGGCAAGTAAAAATGCTATCTCATCTTAACTGGATTCTGTTTTAAGCACACCTCAAAATAAACCCTGCATCAATATCCAGTTTCTCGTGCAACCGTTTGGCAAGGTCGAGGTTGATTTTGCGTTTCCCTTTGAGAACTTCAGAAAGTCGAGATGGTGGGATGCCCAGCAATACAGACAAGTCCTTTTGCTTGAGTTTTAATTGGTACATTTTCAGCTCAATCATTTCCGGCAGGCTCTCTGGCTGCTTGATAGGCATAAGTGGTATGCTATCCTCCCATGTTTCGGCCAACAGAGACAACCTTTTCAACTCCTTTGACTCGGCAGGTGAGAGGCTTTGGAAGCCTCCTCCCTGCGTGGCTTTTTGCAAGTAACCTTCAATTATTTGCATTACTTGCTCGTATTCTGTCGCTGTTCTGATTTTAGTTATCATATTGAAAATCAAATGGTTGAGCAATCAATTTTGTCATATTCAGAATGAGTCCCAATGAAACGGACGAACAAGGTTCGAATATCAAAGAAAATCATGGCGACAAGACGATAACGATTGCCTTTAATATTGAAGACATAACGGTCATTGCCCACATAATCCACTGAATTGAAAGTCTGTTTCAGTTCAGCCAAATTACCCCAATCAGCTTGCTTGACCGTTTTGTACCACTCATCAAGGGTGTCAGCTACATCGGCATGTTGTTGACCGAACAGATTAAGTTGGGTTTTGCTGATAACGACCATTTGCTCATAGTTTGTTTCGCAAAATTATAATTTAATTACCAAAATCAGAATCTATTTCTCAAAAATCCTTCCTCCCCGCCACCCTCCTTATCCCCAGCACTGGCCCAATCACCCATACCAGCAGCACCGCAAACGCCACGACCATGCCCAACCCAGTGCCCAAGAATTTACGGAACACCGCTCCTGTGAAGCCCATCAGCGCAGACACATCCAATTTCAACAAAATCAGGATGCGGGAGAGGTCAATCGGGTTCAACACCGAGGCGATGAGCGAGAATTTTTCCAAGGGATATTCCGTGAGCAAGGAGAGGGAAAGCAGGAGCAAGCCATCGTAAATCACTGCAAAAAATAACCAAGCCAGTATCGCCAAGCCAAAGCCCTTGATGCGGTTCTCGTTTTTCAAAGCAATGAAAAACGCAATGGCGCTGAACACAAACGACAGCACCACCCCCACGAACAGCAACATCAGGAAATTGGCCGCTTGCGGCGAACCAAAGACCCCGTAAATGGCAAAAGGCACCCCTACGCCGATTATCCAACTCGCTGATAATGAGCCTGCTACACCCAAATATTGCCCCAGGAAGATACTCGTCCGCTTCACGGGTTGCGCCAGCAACAACTCGGTAAACTCCCTCGAATTGTAATAGTACATCACCCCGAACATGGTGGCGATGAGCGGGCAGAGCAGCAGTACCACGTTCATCAACGAGATGACCACCTTTGACAAATCGTTGCTCAGCCACAGCAGCGACAGGGTAAACAACAGGTAAAACCCGCCATAACTGTACGTCCATCGGCTGCGGATGAGGTCGTAAAAACTGTATTTGAGAATCTTCAACATGGTGATTGGTAACTCGTGATTGGTGATTGGTGACTCGTGATTGGCGATTTGGGGGCTGCCGAATCAGCAATCACGAGTCACCAATCACTTTTTTTCCTCCATCAAGAACTGGTTCAATTTCCTTCCCACTTCATCCATGACCGTCAAAATGGCCTCTTGCTGCGCCCGTTTTACCAATTCGGCATTGTTCAAGTCCTTGTCCGTTTTTTCGGCTTTTTTGTCCTTGGTCACGATTTGGGAATGGGTAATCATGCCCGTGCGCACGTCCATGAGCAGCACTTCTGCCGTGGCGTAGGCTTTTATCTGGTTCTTGTCAAATGGCTTGTATTTTTGATAAATATCGCTGTATAGCGTAAAAATGAGCAGGGCATCGGCCTGCATCCTGACGGCAGATTCCCGCAGCGTGTAAATGCTCGGTGAAGCACCAACTACCAGGCTGGGCATCACCATATATTTTTCCAATCGGAGGTTTCCTTTTAGATGAAATTGCAGCGTATCATAGTACCGCTCCTGGATTTTGAAGAAATCCTCATCCAAATTGAAATAGCTGTATTTCCTGTTGGAACTGATATTGGACAAGTTCAACACGGCCAAACGCAGCGAATCGGGCAGTAATATCTTGCTATTGAGCGCCTTTTGAATATCAGCTTCCGTAATGGTTCGGTCCTTAAAATCGAACAGCGATTGCGTAAGCTGTTCGGGTTCTTGATAAAGGTTGCTGCTTCCCCTTACCGAAGAACCTGCTAACATTCCTTGATTATATCCCGAATAAGTAGCAGCATATTTATTGCCGCAGCCGCTGAGAATCAATAGCGACAACAATGCGATAATTCCGTTTTTCATGAAGCTTCGTTTTGGTTGAAAAAATTTTTTACAACCTTTAAAACGCTCGAACAAGGACGGGTAGTTGGCAAGTGGTGAAATTAATATAGATACCCGCATTTTGGTTATTTTGTTAAAAGTGAGGCAATGGCCTTCTCCACATTTTGCTCCCCCGTTTGCGCCTTCAACTGCTGCAAACTTCCCCGAAAATGGATATGCCCTTCCAGCAGAAAAACCACCTCGTCGGCAAGCTCCTCCACCAATCCCATGACGTGCGTCGTGATAAGGATGGTCTTGCCCCGGCTTTTTTGTTGATGTATCAGTTCTTTTAGTCGCACGATGGAGATGGGGTCAAGCCCAGCGGTCGGCTCGTCTAAAATGATGATGGGGCAGTCGTACATGAACGTCAGCACGAGGTTCACCTTTTGTCGGGTGCCGCCGGAGAGGTTGCCGAGGCGCTTGTCGAGGAATTCCTGGATGCCAAAATGGGCGATGAGGTCGGTGTCGTGTGCAGTGCCCGTGTTCAGGTCTTTCACCATTCGGAGCAGTTCCGCCACGGTCAGGTTTTCGGGGAAACGGGCGATTTGCGGCAGGTAGGCCAATTGGTTGCGGTAGCGCCACTGGCCTTTGATGTCTTCCCCCTGCACTTTGATGGTGCCCTCGTCGGGCAGTACCATGCCGAGGATGACCTTGATTATGGTCGTCTTGCCAGAGCCATTCGGCCCCAGCACGGCGGTGATGCCCGGCTGGTCGAAGCTGAGGTCCACCCCGTTCAGGACGTGGTTTTTGCCGAAGGATTTGTGAAGATGGTGTATCGAAATCATTTCAACGGTTGACGGTGGACGGTGGACGGTGGACGGTGGCCGAAACGCCGTCATCCGTCTGGCGTGAGCCGTCCACCGATTCTAAAAGCGGCCTATTATCCACCACATTTTCCGGGGTGAAAATAGGGCTTACTTTTTCCGAAAAATTCAAAATATCCACGAATAAACTCCGCAGCAGCACCAAGCTTTCGGGTGTCTTGCTCACCACATAACTGAACAATTTCATGGGGCGGTGTGGCACGTCGCCAACGCCGTCTTTGTCCAAATCATAACCCGCATATTCGCTCCAGAAATTGCCGTCGAACTTGTTGTCAGAGCCAGCCGTTTGCACGGCCACATCGAAGCTGTTGCCGATGAAATTATTGGCGGTGAGGTTGTTCTGCTGGCAGCCGCCGGAGATTTTGAGCGCCCAGCCGTTTTGGATGAAATTGTTTTTGGTATAAACAAGGCGGTTGCTCGTTTCAGCGAAAATACCCACCGTGTTTTCTTCAAATATATTGCCCTCGATTTTGCTGTCGTGTATTTCTTTTAATAATAAGCCATAAGCTGCTGGCCCCCAATTATGTTGGAATTTATTGCCGAACATACCTATTCGCTTTGAATACATAACTGCAACTCCAGCACCATTATGTTCGAATATATTGTCTTGATAATTATCGTCATTGGAGAACATAAAATGCAGCCCATATCGTACATTTCGTTCGCTATGATTGCCTTTAATGGTGCTAAAATTCACGAATTCAAGATAAATTCCATCCCGGTGACCATGTGTCAAATTGTTGATTATCTGCACATTATCGCAGTACCAAAGGTGGATGGCATTGCCGCTGCTCACCTCGTCCTTCGCTTCGCCGACCACCTCATTATCTTCGATAATTCCATTTTTTGATTTTTGTAAATAAATGCCAAAGAAAGCATTTTCCACCCGACAGTTTATTACATGAAAATCACTGACTTCCTTTAAGCGAATGCCCGCACGGTCTTCGGAGTAACTGGTGCCCACGTTTTTTATCAGAAAACCTTCAAAATGCACATGATTGGATGCAATGGTGACAATCTCGGTTTTCCCCTCCCCATCAAGCACGGGCTGCATCTTACCAATTAGCGTTAATTCCTTGTCAATCAGGATATTGCCTTCTTTGTAAACACCCGCTTCCACTACAACCGTGTCGCACGGCCTCGCCATTTGTATAGCCGATTTTATAAAAGAAACAGGGCAGGACTTACAAACATGAAAGGTATTAGCCAATGAAACCGCCTGCCCTGCAACCATCAAGGTGCTTAAAAAAATCCATCTAAACATGACACAGGAATGAGGAATGAGGGGTTAGGGATGAGGGATGATACACCTATCACGTTCATCCCTAATTCCTCATCCCTCATCCCTTATTAAAATTGCTGTTTGAGAGCCTCCCAATCATAAACCTCCCCGCCTCGCTCTGTCTTCATGGCTTCGGCGTTTTCTTTGGAGAGCCAAGCGGAGAGGCCAGCTCCCATTGGACTGGGTAAGTCTTTGGAAATCAAGTAGTTGCATTGGTTTGCGTTCTGCCATTCCTTCGGGTTTTCGTAGTCACGGACGAGTGTCAGAGCCATTTCATCCGATTGTTTTATTTTCAAAAACTCAACCATGCACTCAATGGCGTCGAACTTATAGACCTTGCCTTTTTGGCTGACGGCTTCGGCTGCAAACTGCTCATCCACGATGGTCATTTTACAGTGTGCACACATATCTTCGCCAAAGACAACGGGATCTACGGTGGGGGTGCAGGCCGTCAGTAAGCTGCAAAGCAGAAGGATGGATGTGAGATTTTTCATGTAAAGGTGTATTTTATTCAACTGTTTATGGCGCAACTTCTGTTTTTTGGGCTTTCGTGGTTGCGAAGAATTGGTAAGCCCGATAGGGATTGCTAAGCCTGAGCGGGATGTTGTTTTCTTTATTTACTCTGGCTTTCCCGTCAGGAAATCACATCTCCAATCAAGAAATTATGTTTCTCGTCGTGGGTTTAAGTTGTTTAACAGTAACAAAAGCCTCGTAACCGCTCAGGCGGCGGCGTAACCGTTCCGATGGCTTCGTAACCGTTCCGATGGCTTCGTAATCGTTCCGATGGCTTCGTAACCGTTCCGGCGGTTTCGTAATCGTTCCGGTGGCTTCGTAACCGTTCCGGCGGCTTCGTAACCGTTCCGGCGATGGCGTAACCGTTCCGGCGGCTCCGTATTAATTCGAACCTCTATAACTGCTTGGTCAAGCAATCATTGCGGCAGCTTCCTTGGACAGTGGGATTTCTCCATTTATCTTTTCAGCCAACTGCTTTTTGCGTTGCAACCAAATCGCAATTCCACCCAATATAAACGTGCCGCCAATAAACCAGCCGCCGATATATGGCCATGATTTGGCCAAGAAATTAAGCAGTATCTTATTGCCAATTAAAGGTGGCTGATAAGCCATGCCGGGTATCTTAATCGGAGCGGTGGGGCTGAGGTTGTGACCGTAGTCGTATTCCCAAAGGTAAAAGTCATAAAACCCTAATCCACAGCCGATTATGCCTAAAACAAGCCAACCCATCCAGAGTTTCCAGCGGCCCGTAAAAGCCAAGGCCATGCCCAAAATCGCCATTGCGGCAACGACGATTGGGAAGTATTTTAACTCAGGTATGGCATCCGGTTCAATATATTTCATGCCCACATAATGGTTCAGAATATTGATATTTTGGAGGGTGCCCGGCTCACTACCTGTTATTTGATTAATCCAGATATACATGGTCACGCCCTTGGGGTATTGCGGCGCAACCAATGTTATTTGCCACATCGGGAAAACAAATAATGTGAGCAATAAAGCTGCCGCAATAAAGAATAATATTTTTGGAAAGGATTTCATCTTAAGCGATTGGAGTGATTGGTGATTGGTGATTGGTGACTGGGACTGCCCAATCACCAATCACTAATCACCAATCACCAAATTACTGAACCTGTTTCTCCTCACCCAGCCACCATTTCAGGGCAGTGGCGGAGCTGGCAGGTGAAACCCGCACGTAGCCCTGCATTTCTTGGTGCAAAGCGGAGCAGAAGTCGGTGCAGTAGAATGGGAACACGCCCTCTTGTCTTGGTTCGTAAACCAGCGTCTCCGTCTGACCGGGCATCACGAGAATCTCGGAAGTATTGGCGCCTAGCACAGCGAAGCCGTGCGGCACGTCGAAGTCCTGTTCCAGGTTGGTGACGTGGAAATAGACCTTGTCACCGACCTTGACGCCTTCGATATTATCCGGCGCAAAGTGGCTGCGAATCATGGTCATGTAAACATGGACGTTGTTGCCCTCCCGCACCACTTTGGTGTCTTTTTCTGATAGCGCCGCATACTTGTGCTTGTTGTCGCTCAATTTGAAGAACTGCTTTTGCTTGGGTACCACCCGGCTGGCGGATATGGCCTGTGCGTAGTGCGGCTCGCCCACGGTCGGGAAGTCGAGCAGGAGTTCCATTTTGTCACCGTCAATGGAGTAAAGCTGTGCGCTTTGTGTTAGTTCAGGCCCAGTGGGCAGGTAGCGGTCTTTGGTGATTTTGTTCAAGGCGATGACGTACTTGCCCTCCGGTTTGGCAGAGTTGCCGCCAGGAACGCAGAGGTGACCGATGGAATAGTAAGTGGGCTGGCGGTCAATCACCTCCCATGTTCCGACCTTCCACTTCACGATTTCCGAAGAGATGAAGAAGCTGGTGTAGGCATTGCCATTGGCATCAAACTCGGTGTGGAGCGGGCCAAGGCCTGGTTCCTTTACCGTTCCGCCCAGTACGGATTCAAATTTGAGGATGGGCACCCCTCCGATATCGCCGTCAAACTCCTTGGCTTCGGCAGCTTTCAGCATTTTACTGAACGAGTGGGCGGTGATGTCGGCGCTGAGTTTGCCAGAACATACTACGTACTCGCCCGTTGGGTCAACGTCCACGCCGTGCGGAGACTTGGGTGTTGGGAGCAGGTAAACGAGGCCGGGGCACTCGCTCGGAATCAGCACCTTCACCGACTTCACGGCGGTGGAAGTGGCCGAGTGCGTTTCATCGCTGTAAACATTGTGCATATAGTTGGCGGGGTAATCCTTGGCCTTGCCAGCCTTGAGGTACTCCTCGGCCTTTTTCCAGTTCACGGCAGCCACGAAGTCTTTGTCGTTTTGCGAAGCGTTCACCTCCAATAGCGAGTTTTTCTGCTCAGAATTGTAGCTGGTGAAAAAGGTCCAACCGTGTGAGGGGCCTTTGCCACTGCTGGCGAGGTCGAAGTCGAGGCCGGGCATCAGCACTTGAAATTCGATGTTCATGTGGCCCGAGTTCGGGTCAACTTTGATGAAAGACAATGCGCCTTTGAAGTTCTCGCCATAGCTGGAAATCGGCACGTCTTTTTGCGGAATCGGCACGCTGAAACGGGTGCCAGCCACCACGTACTCGGTGTTCATTGTCAGGTAAGGCGATGAGTGGTTTCCGCCGGAATTCGGGATTTCGAGGATTTCAGCCGTCTCGAAGGTGCTCAAGTCCACCCGTGCCACCCGTGGCGTGTTGTTGCCATTGATGAAAATCCAGCGGCCATCCGTCTCGCCGTTGGTCTGCGAAAGTGCTGGGTGGTGGGAGTCGTCCCAAGGCACGAAGCCGTGCGAGGTTTGGAGCATCGGCTTGGTCTCTTCGTTGAAACCGTATGCTTTTTCGGCGTCAACTGAGAACACGGGAATCTGCTTGAACAGCCTGCCCGAAGGAAGGCCATAGACGCCGATTTGGCCACTGAAGCCGCCGGAGGTGAAGAGGTAAAATTCGTCCAAAGCACCCGGAGCGATGTATGTTTTTTGAGCGGCATTGCCGCCCAATGTGCCGCCAGTAGTAGCGCCCTTGTTGCCTTGGCCGCAGCTCGACAGCACGAGCACGAGGCCCGCCATTGCTGCAAGCACTAAGTTTGAAAGTTGGTTTGATTGATTTTTCATATCAGAAATTGAATTGTGAACTTAGATTGGTATTTGGTATTTGGTATTTGGTATTGGGTATTGGGGACTCCAACAAATACCCAATACCAAATACCCAATACCCATTAAAGCGTTCTAAAATACTCCAACACCTGCCTTGCCTCGTCCTCTGTGAGGTTTTGGTTGGCCATGGGTGAGCCGTTGAATTCCATGAGCAGTTTTTTGGCGATGGGGTCTTCCTTCACCATTTTTTCTGGGTTTAGAATCATGTTCATCACCCACTCTGGTGAGCGGCGTTCGAGGATGCCTTTGGGGGCAGGGCCGATGAATTTCTCAAGTGGCTTGTGGCAGGCGGTACACTTGGCTTCATAAACGGCCTTGCCTTTGTCGGCCATAGCTTGGTCAACGCTGGCACCCAGTTCTACGGAGGTAATGGGGCCAACGCCTTTATTGGTCATCGGGTCGGCTTCTTCGGCGACCATAGACTTAGGTTTCGAGGCAGCATCGCCGCCAGTGGCTGCTGGTTCCGACTTGTCAGAGGAGCAGCCTATGGCCGCTATCAGTACCATCAATGCGAGGAGGTTTAACAATTGCTTTTTCATAATTCACTGATTTTGAACGATTTTCAATTATATTTAATCGAATTTCGGATTCTTTTATCCTTTATTCGATGCGGCAAAGTTTGCCTGAGCAGACGGGTTGGTTGATGACGATAGTCAGGTGAGAGGCTGATATAAATCAGTAAAACAAAAAAGGTATTTTTATCCGAAATAGTGCAGCTTTGCGGTTTCACTTTTCAGCGCCCCCATAAGTGTGCTGAATTTCAAAATCCATTCAATTTAGACATATGTTCACCAAGAGTTGTCAATACGCCATTCGGGCAGTCATATATTTGTCGGAGCAGAACAGAATCTCCAAGAACATCGGTGTAAAGGAAATTGCCGATGCCCTGCAAGTGCCACAACAGTTCCTTGCAAAGATTTTGCAGCAGCTCTCCAAGCACAACCTCATCAGCAGCGTGAAAGGGCCGAACGGAGGTTTTTTCCTTAGCGAAGCCAACGCCAAGATTACCTTATTGGACATCGTTGAGTGTATAGATGGGAAAGGAGCGTTGAGCAGCTGCATACTTGGACTGCCGAGTTGTTCGAGCGACCATCCCTGTGCCCTGCACCACCATTTTTTCGGGGCAAGGGAGGGCTTGAAAGCGACGTTGTCCAATTGTTCTTTTGGTGGGATGCTGGTGGGGAAGGGGTGTTGAAAAAACAATGGCAAGGCTCACCAAACACCTTGCCGTCATTCCTCAATTTCTAATTCTTTAATTTCCTAATTATTACTCGCTGGCCGCTCGTAATGGCAGCAACCATGCAGGTTTTCATAAACCTTGTCATCGGCTTTAACCTTATCGGTATCGTGCCCCACAGCTGCCACATTGCGATGCAATTGGTCAAGCGTCACCACCTCTGGGTTGAATTTCACCGTAGCCTCTTTTGTCGTTTTATCCCAGTAGGCATATTTCACCCCTTTCACCATCAAGGCTTTTTCGATGCGCTCCTTGCACATGCCACAGTTGCCATAGACCTTGAATTTTTCGGTGATGTTGCCGCTGTCAATTTTAAAGGAAAGTGAGAATGCGGCTATCGTGAGGACGGAAAAGAATAATGCTTTCATGTTGAATCAATTTTGCTACAAAATAAAGGTTTTAATGCCCGGTTAGTTGAGGTAACCTCGCTAAAACAAAGTGAAAACCCCTCGCCTCTCATCCCTCATCCCTTTAAAAAACCCACAGCACCACCGTCTCCGCAAACAGGGCAATCAGCAGAATCGAAATGATGTCCAACCAAAAGCCTGCCTTTACCATGTCAAAAACCTTCAAGTGGCCACTGCCGAACACGATGGCATTCGGGGGCGTTGCCATTGGCAACATAAAACCACAACTGGCGGCCAGGGTAACCGGAGCGGTCAATAAAATTGGTTCGATGCCCATGCCCGTTGCAATCCCGCTCACCACGGGCAGGAAAACCACCACCAAGGCCACATTGGAAAGCCCTTCGGACAACAGCACGGTGGCTGCCGTGAGCAGCACGATGAACACGAGTTGGTTCACTTGGCTGCCGTTGAATGCATTGCCGATGAGGTCAATCAGCCCCGTTTTGTAAAGGGCATCGGCGAGGGCAAGGCCGCCGCCGAACAGCAACAAAATGCCCCAAGGCAACTTGGAGGTGGCTTCCCAATCCAGCAGGAACTCTCCTTTTTCGTTGCTGGCTGGTATCAAAAACAGCGAGATGCCTGCGGCAATGGCCACCATATCGTCGGTAAATTTCAGGCCGGGGATGGCTTTGTTTATAAAACTACCGGATATCCAAAGGGCCGCCGTGACCATGAACAGCCAAAAGACCCGGCGCTCGGCCTTTGATGGTTTGCCAAGTATTTCCAGTTCGTGCTGGATGATTTCCTGCGCACCGTCAAATTTCCCTAACCGATTGGGGTACAGCCACTTAACGTTCAGAAAATAGGTAATGGCCACCAACAGCACCATCAAGGGAACGCCCACCAGCATCCATTCAAAGAAATTGACTTCGTAGCCATTTTTGACCATATAGGCTTTGAAAACCACGTTGGGCGGAGTGCCGATAAGGGTGGCCATGCCGCCAATGCTCGCAGCATAAGCGATGCCAAGCATGATGGTCTTGCTGAAATTGGCCATGCCCGCACTATCGCCACCTCTTGTTTCATGGAGCAAAACGATGACCGACGTTGCAATGGGCAGCATCATGATGCAGGTGGCCGTATTGCTAATCCACATGCTCATCGCTGCCGTGGCAATCATGAAGCCGAGCACGATGCCGTTGGCATCAGTACCAGTGAACCGGACGATGGTGAGGGCAATGCGGCGGTGCAGGTTCCATTTTTCCATGGCCAAGGCCATGAGGAAACCACCCATGAACAGGAAAACGATGGGGTCGCCATAAAATGGGGCCACCGCTTTTGATTCGCTGATACCCAACAAGGGCAACAGAACGAGCGGCAACAACGCCGTCACCGGAATGGGCAACGCCTCGGTGACCCACCAGCCCAGCATCAGGGTGGCCATGGCCAGCACGTGCCAGGCATCCGCCTTTAAGCCCCATTGCGGAGGCAACAAAAGCATTAAAACAAATAGGGCAGGCGAAAGAAACAGGCCTATTTTCCTTGATAAATCCATGTGGGACGGTTGGGCTTGCAGTTAAACGATAAAAGCAGTTTGCGTCAAGGGCTAAAGATGCATCAAGTTTGCCAACCGTCCCTATTAGTTCGGATAAAAACCAGCCGTTCCGTGATAATCTCTTTGTTGCTACCTTTTGAGGTTTTGCTAAGTGTGCCACTGCTCCCGGAAAGGGTGAACTGGAAATTTTGCGCTGCAAAATTTCCAGTTCACCCTAAAAGAATCCTCTCGGCGGCTGGCGGCTCCGCCGCCAGCCGCCGAGAGGATTCTTTTAGGTTTGTCAAATTGATTTTTTGCTGAGGCAAAAAATCAATTTGACAAACCTTTAGGAGTCCCGCCTTTCGGCGATGTGTGAGTAATTTCGATATCGTTCCACAGAAATTGTCAAAGAACGATACTATCTCATTCGCCAGCCTCAACCCCTTTCATATAGCTGGTATAGACATAAATTGGAATGCCCAACTCACCCAAATGCGTTTTTACCAATGGCTGCACGTCCTCCCAGACAAGCCCACCGACCCCCGTGGCAAGACGGGGCAAGGCGATGGAGGAGAAGTTTTCTGCTTTCGCAATTTTTGCCAACTCCTTCAAAGAGTGGTTCACATCGTTGAGGTGTGCCCTGCCGGGGTGGCCCCCATGCCCCGATGAGGGTTCTTGCGTGAAGAGATTGACGACGTTTTGTCCTTCGCCTTTCCAATGCCAGGCACTGCCTGTTTTTGGGCCATGCACTTTGCAGTGGTGGCGGAAGTCCTTGTAAAGTTCAGGGTGGCGTTCACGTAGGCTTAACGCTAAACCTGAGTCAAAATGGTCGTTAGGTGCGACGCCATGTGCAATGGCCGCTGCTTTTGTGAGAAGGATGTCTCCAGTGACTTCTTTAATCATATAGAATTTTTTTTGTTGGCAATTTGCACCCCATAGTTTTGACGTTCATCGAAAAAAGTCAGCCCTTCGGGTGAGTTAAGTCAGCAGTTGGCATGCTTCATCGAAAAAAACTTGCTTTCCGATTGCACAGCGGATACTTTTGTTGTTATGGAAATGTTAAACGACCTCGAACCGCTACTCCGCACCTTCTGGTATGTCGCCATACCGACCAGCCTCATTTTCCTGTTGCAAACCATCATGACCTTTGCAGGTGGCCACCACGGCGACGGCTTCGGTGGCGGCGACTTCGACACCCATGCCGACGGCCACGACGGGGACGGCTTCCAAATCTTCTCCTTCCGCAACCTCATCAACTTCCTGCTGGGCTTCAGTTGGACGGGCATCAGCCTTTACGCTACCGTTGGCAACAGCATCGCATTGATTGCATTGGCTGTGCTGGTGGGCGTGGGCTTCGTCTGGATGTTCTTTTTTATGATAAAACAACTCCAGCGCCTCTCCGAAGACAACAGCTTCCAATTGGAAAGCACCATCGGCAAGGAGGTGGAAGTCTATCTGAAAATCCCCGCCAAACGCCAAGGCAGGGGCAAGGTGCTCGTCAGCGTGAAGGGCACCACCCACGAACTGGAAGCCCTGACCGACGGCGAGGAGATTCCTTCTGGTGGGAAGGCTAAGGTCATCGGGATAGACTATGATGCTGGATGCTTGATGCTGGATGCTTGATGCTGGATGCTGGATGCTGGATACTGGATGCTGGATACTGGATGCTGGATACTGGGTGTACGTAACCCAAGTCCAGCATCCAGTATCAAGTGTCAAGTATCAAGTATCAAGTATCAAGCATCAAGCATCAAGTATCAAGTATCAAGTATCAAGCATCAAGCATCAAGTATCAAGTATCAAATTTCGTCACCAATTACCTTTATTATATGAGTTCAATCGTAATCATCGTTGTGGCGGCGTTCGTCACGTTCATCACCTTCATTGCGCTTATTTCAAGGTACAAGCGCTGCCCCTCCGACAAAATCCTTGTGATTTATGGCAAAACAGGCGGAACCTCCGCCAAGTGTATCCACGGCGGTGGTGCATTTGTATGGCCCGTCATCCAGGACTACGCCTACCTTGACCTGAAACCGCTTTCCATTGAAGCCAACCTGAAGAATGCGCTCAGCCGGCAGAACATCCGGGTGGACGTGCCCTGCCGGTTCACTATTGCCATCTCTACCGAGCATGACAACATGAACACGGCGGCGGAAAGGCTGCTCGGCCTCTCACACGAGAACATCCAGGAATTGGCCAAGGACATCTTGTTTGGTCAGTTGCGCCTCGTCATTGCGACGATGACCATCGAGGAAATCAACTCCGACCGGGACAAGTTCCTCGAAAACATCTCCAAGAACGTGGACAGCGAGCTGAAGAAAATTGGCCTGAAGCTCATCAACGTCAACGTCACGGACATCACCGACGAGTCTGGATACATTGCCGCACTCGGTAAGGAGGCCGCTGCAAAGGCCATCAACGAAGCGAAAATCAGCGTTGCGGAGCAGGAAAAAATCGGTGAAACGGGTAAGGCCCTCGCCGACCGGGAGAAGGACACCCAAATCGCTGAGACGCACCGTGACCGGGACGTGAAGATTGCCATCACGCAGAAGGACAAGGAAATCAGCATCGCCTCTGCCGCAAAGGACGAGGCCATCGGTAAGGCAGAGGCCGAGCGGGACACCCGTGTGAAGACTTCCGAGGCCAACGCCATCGCCATCAAGGGGGAGAACGAGGCGAAAATCAGCATTGCCAACTCCGATGCCCTGCGCCGGGAGAAGGAGGCTGAATCGAACCGCATCGCCATCACTGCCGAGAAGGTGCAGCAGGCACGTGCGATGGAGGAAGCCTACCTTGCGGAGCAAAAAGCGGAGCTTGCCCGTTCTGAGCGGGAGCGCAGCACGCAGATTGCGAACATCGTCATCCCTGCCGAAATTGCGAAGCAACGGGCCATCATTGAGGCACAGGCCGAGGCCGAGCGCATCCGGGAGAACGCAAAGGGCGAGGCCGACGCTATCTACGCCAAGATGGAGGCCGAGGCAAAGGGCCTTTACGAGATACTGACCAAGCAGGCCGAGGGCTACAAGGAAGTCGTGTCGGCTGCGGGCGGCGACCCGACCAAAGCCTTCCAACTCCTGCTCATCGAGAAGCTGCCTGAACTCGTGAAAACGCAGGTGGAAGCCGTGAAGAACATCAAGATTGACAAAATCACGGTGTGGGACTCCGGCACTGGCGGCGAGAACGGCGGCACCAGCACTTCCAATTTCGTCTCCGGCATGATGAAGACCGTGCCACCGCTCAACGACCTGTTCAATATGGCTGGGCTTAATTTGCCGAGCTATTTGAAGGGGGCGGAGCATGCGGAAGTGGTGAAGGAGGAGGAGAAAAAGGGTGAATAATGAAAAGAGGTGGCACCTGTTTGGGTGCCACCCTTTTTTATACTTCCCTGCAATAGGTTTTGTCTAAACAGGGGTTTGGGGCGGAACGCCCCAAAAGCCCCTCTCCCCCGACGAACCGCCGTAGGCGGTGAGGAGGGGTAAAGTACGTATGGATACTAAATTAAAAAACATGTAAAATCATTATGCTTGTAATGGAATTAGACACTGATGATATTTTGACAATCAAGCACGCTATTTTGGAGCACAAGGGTATTATGTTGTTGAGTTTTTTCATGAACTCATTTATATTTGGAGGACTTTATTTTTCTCTTATTTACAAAAACAGTGACCACAACGGTTGGCCAATATGGCTCATCTATTTGCTGCTTTCAATTCCAATTTTTTCCTTTATTTCAACTATTCTGAGTTTGAAGGACTTATTCGCTGATTTGAAGGAGAATAAGAAAAACATTGTCAAATCTCAATGCAAACGCATTATCTTAAATTCTGAGGGAGGTGACGTTGAAAATCTATGGATTGAGGAGTACAAACAGATTGAAATGTCAAGTTTTGATACAAATAAATACCGTGATATTCTTCCTGAAAACCAAGTATTTGATTGCGAGATACATATTGCCCCGAAAAGTGAAATTATACTTAAATTAATAAAGGTTAATGAATAGAGAAACTATGCAACTTTTTTTTTGCAGGAAGGACTTACTTATAGAATGATTTTCATCTCATTTATGTGCTCTTGTCATGGCCGAAGGCCAACTCTGCGTCACGTATGGCATCAAAACGTGACGCAGAGTTGGCCTTCGGCCATGACAAAAACGACAAACACGCCCGCATAACATTTTTTAAAAGAAAGCCTCTTTTTTTTACGTGTGGTTTGACTAAATATAAATCTGTTCAATCAGTTATAACTTTCCATACAAAGAAATAGCCCCACGCAGCGCCCCCGCCCATTTTAACATTACCCTAATACCCCTTAACGCATTTTAAAACATGCCTCGCCTAACTTTGCCTGAAAGACATTAGACATTAGATGGCAGACTTTAGACAATCAAAGTCCCCATCTAAAGTCTATCGTCTAAAATCTAAAGTCTTTAAAAAAACACCCAACATGCGACTGTTACTTAGACTCCTCCTTCTGCTCGCCCTTGCCAGCAACTTCATCGCCTGTGTGCCCCGCACCGTCCTACGCTTGGATGCCGACGAGGACGCCAATGTGAAATGGAACTATGGCCGCCAAATCGTCCAACTGCAAAAGGACAGCATGGACGCCGAGGTCTATTTCGACACCTACAACAAGGACCACCTGATTTTCGATGTGGAACTGACCAACTGGGCCAAGGAGTCCGTGCTGGTGGCACCTGAGAACATCTACATCAAATGCGAGGGGGCTGAGCATGGCCGCTATGCCTCCGACCCGGAATGGGTGCTGCTCAAGCAGGAAATAGACGCCAGCCGTCGGGAGGCCAATGCCAAAAACGTGGCTATCGCTGTGGGCGTGGTAGCCGCCGCCGCCGTGGTTGCCACCGCCGTGTCGGACAACGACAACAACAACGGGAACAACAACAACGACGACAACAACCGCAACAATTTCAACTCCAACAACAACAATATCTGGGTGAGCACCTACGTGGCCCCTCCCCTACCCGCCCCCATGCTGCCGCCCAGCGTGGACTTCTGGGCCAACTACGCCCTGCGCAAGACCACCCTCGAAGAAAAGCACAAGGTCGGCGGCAAGGTCGTGCTGAACCGCATGGACACTTGCCCGGTGTTCGACCTTTACCTGCCTTATGGAGCGGGGGAACCGTTTAAGGTGAGGTTTAAACAGCGGGTGATTCAGCCGTGAGATATTGGAGGGCGGAATTTATTCCGCTATTATTTATGCGAATTTATTTAGCGAGGGATTCACATCCATCGCTAAAGGATGTCGTCCCTCCGGGACTACGGGTTCCAAGGCATAATGCCGGAGGGACGGCATTCTTAACCGAGGGATTTGCGTCCCTCGAAGTACACCTGCCCTGCATCAAATCGCCCGGCTCACCGCCGCCGACACCGTGTTGCTGAACTGTCCGACGGGCGCATTATTGGTATCCAACATTCGAACTTTATACTGCCGTATTTCCGCATTGACACCGTCTGGGAGCGGTTGGGTGTCCGTCCAGTAGCGGCCCATTGATTTGTCACGCACACTAAAATCGTTGTTGTTGGTGCGGTCGCTCCATATTTCATAGCCCGCAAAGCCCTTAACCGGGCAATCGAGCACGGCCTGGCCATTGGCAATCGAGACCGAAAGTACAGGCAGGTAATCATTGGGGGCTTCTGTGGACTTTGGCCGAGGCAAGATGCCAAGCAACCGTGCCGTGGCCTCCGTCATTTTGGGGTGCTGGCGCAACCTCAGCACGAGGCTTTTCAGGCGGGCATAGATATTTGGCCTTACTTGCGCTGGTATTTCATCCGCTTTGATTTCAGGCACCTGATTTTCATAGTTGACCGAAGCCAAGTTCGAGTTGTCGGGGTCGCCCGACCAAAGCACGTTGCGGGTGACCAAGAACAGCGACCCCGTGCTGGCATATGCTTCCTGCCTGCCTGTCACATAGTTATAGGCGTTTTTGTCGGCCAATAAATCCGCAATTTCCTGGTCGGTGATGTCGTAATCCCGGTAGATGGGTTGGAGGTTGTCGTAGAAGTTGTTGAGCCAAGCATCGTTTTCGGAAGTAGTGGCTGGGGGAAAATAGATAATACTCATGATAAAACAGTTTTTGTAGGCCAATGACTGGGTAATACTGCGCCTCCCAAGCACAAAAAACAGCACTTTGCCTTACGGCTTTATCAAACCTTGGTCCGATGATACGATAAATAATATGTCGAGAACAAATGTAACAGGATTGCTATGGGTTGTCAATAGGCAATGGCGTTTGCAGCCCAAAAACTACCTAAAATGGTAATAGATTTTTGATGGAATACCACTTTTGGCAAAACAAAACAGCTCCCAGCGGCGATGGAAGTCCGTTCCTCGGCGACGAAAGGGCTTTCATCCTCGCAGAAAGGGCTTTCCTCGGCGATGAAAAGACTTTCATCTTTGCAGAAAAGGCTTTGCTCGGCGACGAAAAGGCTTTCATCCTCGCAGGAAGGGCTTTCATCTTTGCAGGAAGGGCTTTCCTCGGCGATGCCCCGGCTTTCCTCCTTTACGAAGATGGTTTTATCAAGGATAAAAGTGGTTTTTCTCAGAAAGGTATTACCATTTTCTGGGAGTTTCGGGGGTAATATGAGGAAGTGTAATCAAACTGTTTTAGTTTTGTGCAATGAGCAAAGCACTTGAAGAAGTTAATTCTTAAGTATTTGTTCAGAGCGGCTTTGGCATTCAGAAGTGGAAATACACGCAATTGTGGTGATGGTCGGAATTGCGTGTATACGCAAGTTCGCTGAAACTGAAAAAATAAAAAAATGACACATGGATAAAATATTAAAAGTACCTTACTTGACCCAACCGACAGCAATAACCTGTCAATCAACTTGTTTGAAAATGACCGCAATGTACTTTCAAGAACTTTTTCAAGCCTCACTCATTGGAGCAGAAAAAGCGATTGAGCAAATTTGGGAAGAAATAAACTATAGCATTGAAAGACCCTCACCAAATAGAAACGATTGGGTTAACTTTGTTTGGTGGCTGAATAATAACATACCAGACACTTTATTTAAGGTAAACAAGACTCGTGATGAAGTTGAAGCAGTATCATACATTGTAGAATCAATCAACAATGAATATCCCATAATTATGAGTACAAATCATACGAGAACAAAAGGGCATATTGTGTTGATTATTGGGTACATAAACTACACCCCTAATCAAAGTGATGAAGATTTCAGGTTAATTTGTCATGACCCATATGGAGCATTTTTTCCTGAGTTAAATTCCAAACTTTACGGCGCAAAAAGATATGATACGGGTATGACCAATGCGGACGGAAGCGAAGAAGGTGTAGGGAAAGGTGTAGGAATTAGTACCCAAAGCATTAAAAGAAACAGAAAGGATTTGCATAGTTCCGGTGAATTTGTTATGATTTCTGCAAATTAGTCAAAATCAATGCAATTCCAATTAATATAAAAAAATCAATTTTCACAATTAAAATTTAACAATCATGGCAGTTGATGTTTTCAAAATTTTGAAAGATTTAGAATACCGAGTTGTCGGAATCGAGCCTGGAACTCAAAATTTGCAAAAAGGTTTTTTTGTTTCATTTCGACCCATTGGATTGCCCATTAGGGTAAAGGATTACGAAAAACCTTTAGAACCCTTTGCAAACAACATCAACACAGTAGTTGACGTGAGTACTGATGTATCCAATCAAGTCTCGCTAGAAGAAATATCTGGTTCCGAAGGTGTAAATGATGAAACTAAACTGATGGACAAACTAAAATCAGACCCTGAATTTAGTTTTCTTAGGACTTTTGTTCTATCAAATGACAAAATACGTTTAAACAACACCTATATGGTTGAACCCGCAAGTTCAACTGTTTCGGGAGCATGGGAAGCAATAATCAATGGTGCAGAAATTGATTTAAGTAATCATGTACCAAATGCAGAAACTGATGCAGCATTTAAAGAGTTAGAGAAACTATTAACCCCTGAGATTATTGACAAATATGATAAAGCCCAAAAAAAGGTTGATTCAGTCACGGAAGAATTGGTGGAAAAATATACTGAAAGTAGATTTGAAGGTTCTATGGGTCTCGTAAAATGGCAACAACTTGGCAAAAACTACATTGATAAGAGGGATAGAGCAATAAGACAAAGAAATATTGTTCAAGGAGACTATATACGCCTCGAAGCATTATTAAGTTCTAATGGCATAGACCCAGCAGCATTCTTGATTTCAAAGGCAAAATCCATTTTTGAGTCAATGAGTATTGTATTGGGGGCATTAGGTAGATTTCCATTTACTTTTATGACTCCTTCTGATTGGTATGACCCTGATTCTTCTGGCTGGACAAAATATACCCAAAAAGACTATTCAAGTAAGTTTTCTGTAAAAAACTCACAACTATCTGTAGGCGGTGGGGGTGGCATTAATTTGGGTTTTTGGAGAGTTGGAGCCGATGCAAAATACGATACCCAGAAGACTAATGTTGATATCGTAGTTGACAACTTAGAGATTGAGTTCAGTTATATGGTGGCACGAGTTAATAGACCATGGCTTGATACATCTTTGCTTAGTGCAAAGAATTGGTTTATTGATGCGGAGGGAGAACAAGTTTACGATGTTAATTGTATTTCTGATGGAAGCATGAATCAAGTCTATGAAAACAAGCCAAATGTTTTTTTGCCATGTGTTATTACAAGTCTGATACTGGCTAAAGATGTTAAAATATCTTGGAAATCGAATGAAAAACATATTTCTACATTTAATGAAGCGATAAAAGCGGGAGCGAGTGTTGGTTATGGACCATTTACTTTAGGTGGCTCATATGGCAAAAAGGAGGACAGTCGTACTGAAACCTTTGATGAGGATATAGAAGAATTATCTACTGATGGGGTTCAATTGATTGGCTATGTAGCGGAAATTTTACCCGCTAGTCCATTTTTGAAATCAAAGTAATAAAATTATCAGCAGGTGTGGCAAGGAAACAAACTACGCCTGCCAATAAAAATACCAAAAATATGAATATTGAGAAAGCGGTAATCGCAATGATGTTGGAACATTCTTTCCAGGGTAATAGCTTCTTTCTTTGTCATAAGACAGATTATAGAAAATATACTATGCAGGATATTAGTATGTTATCTGAAAATATCACTATTACTGAAGAAGCAATAAATTTACAATCTGATTTTTCAAAAATTATACATGAAATGCCAAATAGCCCCATTTATAACCCTAAAAATATCATGCTGTGGGAAGAATATGGAAAATTGTTTAAAATTGCTAAGATTGTGCCGTTTGATAAAACAACCTTAAACAAAGAAAAGGTAAATTCAGAATTAATAAGCACACTTAATGAAAAATACGATGCCTATGAAAAATATGCTAACGAGTATGAAAAATTGAAAAATAATTATAGAGAAGAATGTGAGAAAAACTCTAATAATATTAATTGGTTGAATTATGAGCACCCAACACTCAGGTCAAAGTTGTTAGAGAAACAATTTGATTGGCTAAACAAAGGTTTTAAAAATGAAATAGAATCACATATTGATGACTTATTTACGGCGAATTTTTACTCTTATAAGGAGATATGGGATATGTGGGATAGGCGTTTTGAAATGAGTGCAATTAACTCTGACTTTAAGGATCCATATTCCACATTTGGTAGTTTCTATTCTAATTTTAAATCATTAAATAAGCCCTCAAATTGGGAATCGAGGCATTATACACAAACTGAACTAAGAAAAGCAGTTAACTTATTTCCAATTCCATTAGAAAAAGAATATAAATCTGAAGTAACTTCTATTATCAAAAGAATTTATGAAATCAGTTTTGAAGTTCAAATACTAGAAATTCAACGAACTTGGTTTACGCCAAAACTATTTGATTCTAAGTTTTGGTATATTCCTAACTCTGGACAAGAAATTGTCTCTGATGGTAACCTCAACGGTGTTATGCCATCATATATTGATAAAAGTATTTTTATAAAAAATATACGCAGTAAAATTGAAGGCTCTTTTATTGGTGATGGATTAGAGTGGCTTGGGAATAAATTGTTTGGGGACATAAAATCGGACGACAAAGTTTTTTTCAAAGAAATCAATGAAGGTGACAATGAAAATTTGTACTTAGTTGGTTTTCAGTGTAAGAAAATTCCAAAATCTCCAAATACTGAAGTAAATTTAAAACTCAATTAAATTAAAATAAAATGACAATGTTTTCAAAAATCGACCGCAGAATACTATCAGTCGTAGTGATAATCGGCTGTATAGGTTTATTTTTTATTATTTACAATATGGTTAGCAATAATCCAAAAATATTGGTTAAGTCACCGACTCTTGCAGACTTCCCCAGCAATTCCCCTATTGCAATTAAATGGAATTATCAGGATTACGACGGTAAAGTAAATATCTTTTTTGTCTCAGAAGACCAAAATACGATTTTGCAAAAAATTGTTCAAAACAAAACCAATTTGCCTAATGTAGATAATGACCATGTTTGGAAACCATCTGAGTTTTCAACTCTGATTGGCAAAAAAGGGTATATAAAAATTGTTGGAAAAGATGAAGCCTACTCCGTCTCACCTTTTACAATTTACAAAGAAACCACAATCACTACTACGGAAGAAACTGAAAAAAATGATGATGAAGCCTTAAAAACATACACAGTAAAAAGTGAAATAACTAACAATGGGAATTCAGCGAAAGTGATAGCAATTGATGATGCCACTAAACAAAATATTCAGGGCGATATTTTAGTTAGTGGTGTCAAAATTGGCATGACAAATTCAGAATTTCCAATTACGCTTAATTGTAAAACAGTAGAATCAATTTGCAAAGGATTAACCTTTGACGAGATTGAGTGGCGTGACAATTCTAAAAAAATAAAAAGGACGTGTACCAAAGTAATACGAACGCAAGTTTGTAGCGCTGATATAACTTTGAGGGTTAAAAACTATACTGATAAAAATGTGTTGATTGTTGAAGAACGGAATAAAGAGGACATCAATCCAGAATGTCAATGTGTTAATTTTAACGTTTTCAAAGATAGAGAAAACTATATTAAAGAAATACAAAATAAAAAACCAATCATAACGCAATAACAAACAGCGAATAAAGCATCTACGCCAACCCGTCCCAAAATCCAAAGCAGGGGCGGGAATGGTAGATGCGCCCATTAATCCCAAACCCCCTACCTTCACCCCCAAAAACAAATGCCCATATACTACATAGAATCCGAACGCTTCACCGCCCAAGATTACACTGCCCAGCCCCTCCCCGTCGCAGAATACTACGACTGCGACTTCTCAACCTGCAATTTTGCTGGCACTGACCTCTCACAGATTGTCTTCGAAAACTGCAGCTTCGAGGGCTGCGACCTGAGCAACGCCAAGCTGAAGGGCACGGCCTTCAAGACGGTACAGTTCCGGGAATGCAAGCTGCTCGGCCTGCAATTCGACGACTGCAACCCATTCCAACTGGAAATGGTTTTTCAAGAATGTGTGTTGGATTACTCCATTTTTTACAAATTGAAATTAAGGAGCAATTGGTTTGGCAATTGCCAGCTCCACAAAGTGGACTTCACGGAAGCGGACCTATCCAATGCCCGGTTCGATGGCTGCGACCTCGCCGGGGCCGTGTTCGAGGCCACCAACCTCGAAGGGGCCGATTTCCGCACGGCCACCAACTACCGCATTGACCCGGAATCCAACCGGCTGAAAAAAGCGAGGTTTTCGAGCATGGGGCTGGCAGGGCTGCTGGGGAAGTATGGGATTGTGATTGAGGAGGTTTAGGGGGGTTAGAGGGTTTAGTGGGTTTAGACAGGCCCCAACTAAACCTTCTAAACCCTCTAAACCTTCTAAACCTCCCCCCTAAACCTCCTTTCACAAAATTTCTTAGCTTTGGCCTATCTTTAGAATCAAATCAAAACCTGTCCATGAAAAAATCGGTACTCCTGTTTTTAATCAGCCTGGCGTTCGGTGCCTGGGCGCAAGCACAAACCCTTGTCAGCGCAACCTACCTCGGTGCAAAGACAAAGCAGCAGATTGCTTCACAGTTCTTTTTCCTGTTTCCAGTGGAGAACGGGGTCAAGTTTTATAAAATCACCTATACCACGCCCGATGTGCAGGGCAACCCGTCGGTGGCCTCTGGCCTGTTGGCCGTGCCCGACGTGAAGGACAAGACCTTCCCGCTGCTCTGCTACCAGCACGGCACCTCGTCCAGCCGCACGGATGTGCCGTCGAACCGGAACCAGGAATCCGATTTGCCGATAATGTTTGCAGGATTGGGTTTCCTGGTTGTTTCGCCCGACTATCTCGGCCTTGGCGATTCGCCGGGGTTCCATCCCTATGTACATGCAGCAACGGAGGCCAGCGCTGGGGCGGATGCGCTCAGGGCCTTGGAGGATTTTGCCGACGGCGAGGACTTCTGCTATGAAAACCGGGTGTTCCTCACTGGCTATTCGCAGGGCGGCCATGCATCGGCGGCGCTTCACCGCATGCTCGATATGTCGGATGAGTTCAACGTGGTGGCAGGGGCGCACCTCAGCGGCCCGTACAGTGTCAGTGGGGTCATGCGTGACCTCTTGTTCGCCGATGAGGCGTATGCCCGCCCGGCCTACCTCATCAATACGATGTTCAGCTACCAGTACGTCTATGGCGACCTTTACAACGACATAACCGATGCCGTGAAGCCGGAATACGTGGACAAGTGTACCCAGTACTACAACGGCGACATCAGCCTCAGCCAGTTGAACGATTTCCTGATTGCCGAACTGACCGCCAACGAAGGCAGCGCCATCCCCGGCCGGGTGTTCAAGGATGATTTCCGTGCCGCCATTGATGCCGACCCGAACCATCCGGTGAACGTGGCGCTGGCCAAAAACGACGTGATGGATTGGGCGCCTGCTGCCCCTACCCGGTTGTTCTATTGCATTGCCGACGACCAGGTGCCCTACGAGAACAGCGTGGTGGCGGAGGCGGCCATCCAGGCCCTCAACCCTCCGAATTTCGATGCAATGGACCTTGGCAATTTCGACCATATCGGCTGTGTCACGCCTGCGCTTTACAACACGATAACCAACCTCTTCGAGTCCATCCAAGGCACGTTGCAGCCTTGCACCATCATTTTGGGCACAGTGGAGAATGGCACGGTGCCTTTCGAGGTGTTCCCCAACCCTGCTTCGGGGGCCTTCACGGTCACCAACTTCCCCGCCAAGGGCGAACTGTTGCTCTCGGATGTGCAGGGCCGCACCCTGTTCCGCCAACCAATGGAGGCAGGTTCGCAAACGGTTTTCATCGAGACCTTGAAGGCTGGGATTTATTTCCTCGATTTCAGGACGGAGGCAGGACGCTACCAGACAAAGCTGGTGGTGAGATAATGCGCTAAATTGCCCAATAATAAAAACGGCGACGGCATCAATCAGGTGCCGTCGCCGTTTTTGTTTGGCAGTGAGTTATTGAGAAGGTTCTGGCATTAGGGTTTGAAAAAGCGCTTGCCGAACTCCCGTGAATCCTTCCCGTCCAATTTCTTCCAGATGTCCACCACCAGTTCTTTATCCGTCAACTGCTTGATGGTCCAAAGTTCGCCTTTGGCGCAAGGGTCATCGAAAATCAGCATCCCGGTGCTTTCATTGAAAAGGAATGGGCGGTTGGTTTTGCTGCCGCAATAATCGGTGTGCACGCTGCCCTCATTTGAAAACGCCACGGTCGGCACCAGAAAGCCGCTCTGACCGGGGCATGGCGTGGCAGGCTGCTTTTCTGGATTGTCCTTCACCATGTAGGCGTAGGAGTCCGACCATTCGCCCTGGAGTTGGGCCGTGGAAAATGCAGTAGCCGCTTTGGCCGCAGGCATGAATTTTTCGCCGCTTTGCTCGTCCACCAGTTCGAGGCCGCCCTGTGCCGTTGGTTTGGCCAAAAACGACTGGCTACCGCCAACCAGCGACACCTTGCCGTCCGCCTCCTTTAACTCGTAGTGGTCGAACAACATGGCATAATCCTGTTTTAGGTTCACAAGGCAACCGTTGGTGAGGTACACCGGCACTTGGGTATTTTTCTTGTCCACAAAGGTGAAGTTCTGGCCCTCAACGGCGGATTTCACGTCTTCGATGGAGACATTGGTGGAAGAACCACAGCCCGCAAGGATGGCGCAGGCAACAAGGAGGTATAGTAGATTTTTCATGGGGCAAAAGTATTTCAAATTAAACTTTCTCCCCACCTTGAATTGTTCTATGCCATCGTGCGTCTTTTAAGCTGCCTCTTCGTCGCCGGATGGCGGGACTATTTGAAAGGGCAGCAAAAAAACAATTTGCTGCCCTTAAAAAAGCTTCTCGGTGGCTGGGGGCTTCGCCACCGCACCTATTTGGCGTAATAGGGGGCTTGGGGGCGGAACGCCCCCAAATTCTCCTTACTCCCCATCAGCGGCGGCTCCGCCGCCGCTGATGGGGAGTAATTTATAGTTGTATTTTAAAAATTGCTTTGCAATTTTTAAAATACAACTCTACGCTTAATAGATACTCGCCGCCAGCCGCCGAGAAGGTTTTTTTTAGGGTGGGACGAGAATTTTGCTTCGCAAAATTCTCGTCCCACCCTTTCCGGGGAGCAGCGGCACCAAACAACCATAGAATAACTTATTATGTTTGCCTTCCCTGCCCAAAATGAGCAACCTACCAGACTTTTCTGTTTTAGGTTCCTCTTTAGGGGTCAGGGGCTTTACCCTCTTCCATGAAAATACTCTTACACTACCTCGCCCCGCACAAATGGCTCGTGCTGCTCACGGTCGCATTGGCCGCCATCAACACGGGGTTTTCCCTGATGGACCCCATCATCCTTGGCAAGCTCGTGACCTTAGCCAACGACCACCAAGTGGCCTCCCCGCAGTTCGATTGGAACAAGTTCTTCTGGAGCTTCGAGCATATTGACCGCAAGGGCAAGGACTACCTCCAACTCGGCGTGGTCTATCTGCTGCTGGCCAGCGTGTCTGTGGCGATGGTGAGCCGCATTGCGAAGGCGTTCCAAGACTACGGCCTGAACCTCATCATCCAGAAATTCGGGGCGAAGGTCTTCACCGATGGCCTGCAACACGCCATGAAACTGCCCTACCAGGACTTCGAGGACCAGCGCAGCGGCGAGACGCTCTCCATCCTCACCAAGGTGCGCACCGACGTCGAGCGGTTCATGAACAGCTGCATCAACGTGCTGCTGGGCATACTCGTGGGCGTGGTTTTCGTCTTCGTTTACGCCAGTATCTATATCAACTGGCGGATACCGGTGGCTTACATCTTCGGCATTTTCATCCTCACCTGGGCGACCAACAAGCTCAGCAAGAAGATAAAGACCATCCAAAAGCAAATCGTGGGCGAGACCACGGCATTAGCCGGCTCCACCACCGAGTCGCTGCGCAATATCGAACTGGTGAAAAGCCTCGGCCTCACCACGCAGGAAATCGAGCGGCTGAACAAAAACACCTACAAGATTCTCGGCCTCGAACTCACGAAGGTCAAGCGCATCCGCTCCATCAGCTTCGTGCAGGGCACCTTAGTGAACACCCTGCGGCAGGTCATCCTGTTCATCATCATGTGGCTCATCTTCCGGGACGAAATGGAGGCGGGCCAGCTCGTCACCATGCAGGTCTTCTCCTTTTTCATCTTCGGCCCGCTGCAAGAAATCGGCAATATCCTGCTCTCGTACCGGGAGGCCGAGGCATCGCTCAACAATTTCAACGCCCTGATGAGCAAGCCGCCCGAAGCCGTGCCCGCCCAACCCAAGCACCTCGGCGGGGTGGAGACGCTGGCCTTCCGCAACGTCGCCTTCCAGCACAAAACCGCCCAGCACCGGGCCATTGACGGCATCAGCTTCGAGGTGAAACGTGGGGAGACCATCGCCTTCGTAGGGCCGAGCGGCAGCGGCAAGTCCACGCTGATGAAGCTCATGGTGGGCCTCTACCGCCCGCAGGAAGGCAAGATACTGTACAACGGCCTCGACGAAAACGAAATCCTCTACGACGACCTCCGCAACCAAATCGGCTTCGTGACGCAGGACACCAACCTCTTCAGCGGCACCATCCGGGAGAACCTGCTCTTCGTGAACCCCGCCGCCACCGAGGCCGACCTGCAGCTTGCGCTGCAACAGGCCAGTTGCACCCAACTGCTCGCCCGTGCCGAAAAGGGCATAGACACCATGATAGGCGAAGGCGGCCTCAAGCTCTCCGGCGGCGAAAAGCAGCGCATCTCCATCGCCCGTGCGCTGCTGCGCAAGCCCCGACTGCTCATCTTCGACGAAGCCACCTCCGCCCTCGACTCCATCACCGAGGAGGAAATCACCGATACCATCAAGGCCGTCTCCAGCAGCCGCTCGCAGGTGACCATCCTCATCGCCCACCGCCTGAGCACCATCATGCACGCCGACCGCATCTATGTCCTCGAAAAAGGCGTGATGGCCGAGACGGGTACACACGATGAGTTGTTGGCGGAAAAGGGCTTGTATTATGCGATGTGGCGGCAGCAGATTGGGGAGCGGAAGAACGGGGTAAGGGAGAAGGCGGCGATGATGAACTGACGGTGCATCGCAGGGCGTATTTTTTTAACGCAAGGGCGCAAAGGCGCAAGGACGCAAAGTGTTGTGTATGAACGCTTTGCGTCCTTGCGCCTTTGCGCCTTTGCGTTAAATCAAGCTAACGCCACACGCTAAACTGCAGGCAAAACCACCTCAACGACTGACAAAATCGAATGAACAGTGTCCCAAATTAGATGAACAGTGCCTCAAATTAAATAAACAATGCCCCAAAATGAATGAACGACATCCCAAATTAGATGAACAGTGTCCCAAATTGAATGAACTACGTCCCAAATCAAATGAACGATGCCCCAAACGAGGTGAATAGGGCGCAAAGACGGGTGAAAGGTGCTTTTGGTGATTTTTGTTTTTGGGGATGATTTTTTTTTGAAATATTTGGAGGGGAAGGGGATTGTTATTAGATTTGGGGGGAACAAAACACACTAGGGTAAAACAGAAATTTTCGAAAATGCGAGGCATGGGAAAGCTCTTGCGAATTAGACGAAAAACGGGTTTCGTATTTTACTTAGTCTCAAGTATTTTTCAGGTAATGACTACTTTCCCGAAAACAAGTAAGTAAAAGACGCAATGCGAATTTTGGTTAGTCGTTTTCGGGAGTGGAGTAGTTACACAAAACTAAATTAAATGTACAACAAAATTAATTTCCAAGAATTAAAACTCAATAAATTAATATTGACACTAATAACAAGTGTTTCAATATTTTTAGTCTCTTGTGACCCTGAAAGCTGCCGAGGCTGTGAAACATTCAATTTTGATTTGACCAATTGGAGTATTATGGATGATACAGTCAAAACCACTTATGTTTTTATAGATGAAAATGACAATGAAACTAAATTACAATTTGAAGATTTGGAATTAACAGAACCATATACAGAATGTGAAATAGCAAGTAGTCCAAATGGAGTACCTTGTTATTTAACTAAAAAGATTAAATACTTTTCTGATTCATTGAATTATAAATTTATCATTTACTATCAACAAATTGAAGTGCCTGGGGGTAATGTTGCTACGAACAATTGCAATTACTTAATTGAATTATTAGATGAAAAAACTGGTGAACATTTACTTACTCCTCCTATGGATTTATTCCCTGGAATAGATACGATAAATATTTTAGAACCATTAGATGAATATAAAATTGCAGACGAAATATACACGAATGTATTTCGAAGAAAAATTGAAAATATGATAGTGTATAGTTCTTATGAGACTAGTAATGTAGAATATGTTGAAACCAAAATAAACGAAATATATTATCAAATTCCTAATGGAATTATTGGGCTAACCTTAGGAAATGGTAAAAACCTTATTTTAAAAGAATAAAAACTGTGTGTAACAATGCACATATAGGTCATGCTCGCTATGCTCCCTGCTGTCACATCACCTATCTTGTCAATTGAAAAACGGCGCTGCCCCAGTTGTTTCAAGTATGATTTCAGCAGAACATAGGACATGAAGCTCTGGCAGCTCCAAGCATCACCCCCTAAACCCTAGCTATAACGGTAGGGTTTTTGCAAAGGGTGATGCAGTTTTGTTGGTGGTTTGGGGAAGAGAATTTGCTTTTCGAATCGCCAATGATGCAATCATTCGAGCGTATCATGAGCAAGAAAAAGGTTGTCACAGCAAACGGGAAGGCGGAAAAAAACGAGAACAGGGTTTACATAATAATATTCCTGTGCCTTTTGCCGATGTGGACTTTCTTCTTCTTCTACGACCGTCACGCTTGGGCAAATGGCGGTTACGAGGTAGTCGGCGTTTGCGTCGAAAGGTATTACAGCCGTGGGCAACAAATAGCATACGAATACGTGATAGACAGCAGTATATTCAAAGGAACGGGAAGAGTAAGCTCTAAATTTGGTCAAAGTATCCAAGTCGGCGATTCCATTTTAGTCCTTGTTGCGAGAAACAATAAGACACAGAGCAAATTGGCGAGTTTAGGGCCTTATAAGGTGGTTGGTAAGTAATTTTCCCCAAAACGCTGGTTCATAGCAC